>Ga0123519_10005777_pt1 | contig 19641 bp, 14 predicted proteins | sample YelNatPaOPRAMG02_FD_87396 | JGI IMG/M metagenome (GOLD analysis project Ga0123519, IMG submission 87396) | Hot spring microbial communities from Yellowstone National Park - Yellowstone National Park OP-RAMG-02 (version 2) | ecosystem: Environmental > Aquatic > Thermal springs > Hot (42-90C) ...
CAGAAAATTATTAAAAATTAAAAAATAACACCTATTGAATATAATTTTACAATTCTTTAAGTAAAGGTTGAAGAAAAACAATTTAATCCAAATAAAACAAATAAAAATTTAATTTTATATCCAAAAAAAATTTATTTTAACAAATAATTAATAAACTTTTTATTTACTTTTTAAAAAAAATTTGGTATATTTTTTTTACGAAAATTACCAAAGGAGCAAATTTATGAAAATTTATCAAGTCCTGAATAATGCAAGAAAGCAATTATACAAAATTACAAAAGATAGATATTCTGCCTATAAAGAAGCAGAAGAAATACTCATACATATTTTAAAAATAACCAGAGAAACATTATATGTAATGTTAAAGCAGGAAATTCCTGAAAAAATAAGAATTATTTATGAAAATAGTATAAAAAAACGTCTAAAAGGCGAACCATTGCAATATATTTTAGAATCTGAATATTTTTACGGAAGAGAATTCATAGTAAAAAAAGGTGTTTTTATACCAAGACCGGATACTGAAACAATAATTGATGCTGTAAAAGCATTGGGAAAAGATATAAAAAAAAGTATTACAATTGCAGATTGTGGATGCGGAACAGGGGTTATAGCAATAACTTTACTTAAAGAAGTTAAAAATATAAAAATGGCATACTGCTATGACATAAATAAAAAAGCAATTGAATTAACAGAATTAAACGCAAAAAAGCATAATGTTTATAACAGAATAAAATTAATTTACGGCGATTTTTTCAAAAAAGCACAAGAACAAAATAAAAAATTTGATATAATTGTTTCAAACCCACCTTATATAAGACAGGACGAAATTGATAAACTGCAAAAAGAAGTAAAAAAAGAGCCAAAAACTGCTTTAGTTGCCGGTATTGAGGGAATTTCTTTTTATAAAAAGTTTATTAAATATTGTAATTCAATTTTGAAAAAAAATGGCTATCTTATATTTGAACTTGGGGATAATATGGCTGAAACCGTAAAAAAACTATTTGAAAACAAAAAATGGACATTTGTTATGAGTATGAGTGATTTTCGTAAAAAAGTAAGAGTTCTGGTTTATAAAATAAATTAAAAAGGGATTTTACTTTTAAAATGATTTCCAAATTTGTTCACCTGCATTTACATACAAAATACAGTATGCTTGATGGAATGTGCAAAAACGATGAAATTATAGATTACTGTAAAAAAAATAATATGTCTGCTGTTGCAATTACCGACCATGGGAATATGTTCGGCGTTGTTGAATTTTATTATGATATGATAAATGCAGGGATTAAACCAATCATTGGTATTGAACTTTATATTGTTGACGATATAAAAAAAAACACCCGTGAAAAAAACCATATTCTATTTTTAGTAAAAGATGATACCGGATATAAAAATTTAATTCAACTTTCAACCTTTGCATCAACAAAAGGGATGTATTATAAACCTACCATTGATAAAGAAATTCTTGCCAGATATTCCAAAGGACTCATCTGCCTTACTTCATGTATGAAAGGGGTTATTCCTTCAAAAATACTTCAAAATGATTTGGAAGGTGCAAAAAAGGAAGCAGAATTTTATCTTAAAACATTTGGGGAAGGTAATTTTTATCTTGAATTACAAAATCATAACATAGAAGAAGAAATTATTATAAACAGGGGTTTAAAAGAACTCAGCAAAAATTTATCAATACCTCTTGTAATAACTAATGATGTGCATTATATGAACAAGGAAGATGAAAAAGTTCATGAATTATTATTATGCATTCAAACAGGACAAACAATAAAAAATGCCAATAGAATGCACTTTAAAACAAAAGAATTTTATTTTAAAAATTATGATGAAATAAAACAAATTTTTCCTGATGATGAAAAAGCAATTGAAACAACACTGGACATTGCAAATAAATGTAATTTTGAATTACCAAAACCCCCAAAGGAAAAATCATATTATATGCCCGTTTATACTTTAAAGGATTCAAATTTATCCTACGAAGAATATTTTGAACATATTACAAGGGAGGCGGTAAAGAAAAGGTATAAAAATATAACAAATGAAATTAAAGAAAGATTGGATTATGAAATAAATGTAATAAAAAAAATGGGGTATGCGAGTTATTTTTTAATTGTTAAAGATATTATTGATTATGCAAAAAAATTAAATATATTTGTAGGTCCTGGCAGGGGAAGTGCCGCTGGTTCCTTGGTTTCTTATGTTCTCGGTATAACAGACATTGACCCATTAAAATATGGTTTAATTTTTGAAAGATTTCTAAATCCAGATAGGGTAACCCCGCCTGATATTGATATTGATTTTGAAGATGATGGCAGGGATGAAATAATTAACTTTATTATAAATAATTTTGGAGAAGAAAAAGTTGCTCAGATTGTTACTTTTCAAACCTTAAAACCAAAGCAAGCAATCAGGGATATTGGCAGGGTGCTTGACATCCCATTAAAAGAGGTTGATGAACTCGCAAAAAAGGTTCCTGAAGGCATTAATATTACTTTTGAAAATGTTTTAAGCGATGAAGAGTTTTCAGAATTTTATAATAAAAATGAAAAATACCAGGAAATTATAAAATATGCAATTAAAATTGAAGGATTAATAAGACAATATTCAACCCATGCCGCTGGTATAGTTATTGCTCCTGACAATTTATTAAATTTTGTTCCTTTAACAATTGCAAGAACAGAAGAGGGGGAAAAGAAAGAAAAATTAAATTATATGACACAGTATTCTATGGAATGTCTTGAAAAAATTGGATTGGTTAAATTTGATATACTCGGATTAAGAAATTTAACGGTTATAAAAAATGCTATTGATTTAATCAAGAAAAATAAAGGAATAGAAATTAATTTTGAAAACCAGGATTTTTCAGAAAAAAAAGTTTATGAATTATTATCAGAAGGAAATACTAAAGGTGTTTTTCAACTGGAGAGCGATTCAATGAGGGATATTCTAATTAAAATAAAACCGAATGTTTTTGAAGAGATAATAGCAATAATAGCATTGTTTAGACCAGGACCTATGAAAATGATTGATGATTATATAAGCAGGAAAAAAGGGAACATAACAAAAATTGATGGGCTTGAAGATTTAAAAGATATGCCAATTTTGAAAGAAACGTATGGAATTCCAATTTATCAGGAACAGGTTATGCAAATTGCTGTCAGTGTGGCTGGTTTTTCTCTTTCTGAAGCGGATAATTTACGCAGAGCAATGGCAAAGAAAAAAATGAGTGAAATGGAAAAAATAAGAGAAAAATTTATTGAGGGGGCAGTTAAAAATAAATTTGAAAGAAAAAAAGCAGAAGCAATTTTTGAAAAATTAGACCAGTTTGCCCAGTATGGATTTAATAAATCCCATGCAACCGCATATGCTGTCTTATCTTACAGAACTGCATTTTTAAAAGCATTATATCCTCTGGAATATTTTACTGCTTTACTTACAAGTGTTATGGATAAAACAGATAAAATTGCAGAATATGTGGAAGATGCCAAAAAAAACGGTATAAAAATTTTATCACCCGACATAAATAAAAGTGATGTTAATTTTAAAATTGAAAAAAATATGATTAGATATGGTATTGCAGCAATAAAAAATGTTGGAGTAATAGCCGCGGAAGAAATAATTAAAGCACGAAAAGAAAAGGGTGAATTTAAAGATATTTTTGATTTTTGTAAGAAAGTGAATACAAGGGTTGTTAATGTTAAGACAGTGGAGAGTTTAATAAAAAGTGGTGCCTTTGATTTTACTTTATTGCCAAGGGCTCAGTTATTTTATTCAATTGATGAAGTATTTAAACAGGTCGAAATTTTAAATAAAAATTTAAATTCAGGGCAATCAATGCTTTTTGACATTGAAATTGAAAGAAAAATTCCTAAAACCGATGTTATCTGGAGCGATGGGGAAATGCTAAATTATGAAAAAGAAGTTCTTGGTTTTTATTTATCAAATCATCCACTTGCAAAATATGAAAAATTATTAAAAAGTATAACAATTCCATTAAAGGACTTAAAAAACTTAAATGATAATGAAGAAGTTTATGTGGGTGGAATTGTCACAGAAATTAAAAACAAAATAACAAATAAAGGAAAAGAAAATATTCATTTAACTCTTGAGGACTTAACAGGTAAAGTTAGAATTATAATTACTGATAAATTCAAACAAGATAAAATTGATTTAATTGAAAAAAATGTAATGCTATTGTTCCGTGGAGAATTAGGACAACTTGATAATGGTTTTTATATATTTGCTGAAAGTGCAATAACACTTGATGAAGCATATAAAATTTGTAAATTTTTGCATATTCAAATCAGAGAATTGGGTTTAGAAGATATTGAACTTAACGAAATAAAAAATGTTTTAAAACAAAATCCTGGAGAAACAGAAGTTGTATTTCACATAATTACAAAAAGCAATAAGGAAATAATTTTATCCAATCCAGAAAATATTAAAGTATCAATTTCAGAAGAGATGTTTATTCAATTAGAAAATATAGTTGGAGAAAATAATATCTGGGTAAGCTGGAAAAAATAGAAAATTTTAATTGAAATTGTTAGACGGAGAGAATTATTTATAAAATTTATTAGTTACAGGAATTGAAATTAAAACTTTATTCTTATACCATCAAAAATCCAACGACTTGTTAACATCGAGTTTATGTATTTTCTGATTTTTAATAAAAAATTGATTGTGTTGCCTGCTACTAATTGACCTATGGGTAATGTCCAGATTTTAAAAGATAACAAAATGGACTTTTCAATTTTTATTCTTATATCCCCATTACTGATGTATTACATAGGGCGCAATGCATCAGTTATGGGAGGTAATAATAAAAATTGCAAATCCCATTTAATCTCCTTTTAGAAAAGGGAGAGATAAAAATGAAAATTTTTTTAATTTCCCCTCGCCCTTTGATGGGAGAGGGGAAAGGGGAGAGGGTGAAGGAATGCAAGAGGCGACTTGAATGCAATCGCCCCCTCTCTCTAACTCTCTCCCACGCACGGGATAGAGGAAAAAACAAATCCCACTGTTTCCCATTTTTTTATTTTCTTTTTTATTTTCCCTCTTTTTTAAAGATAGGAGATTTTATTTATGTAAAAAAAAGTAAAGCAAAAAAATTTACTTTATATTTTATAAAAACCTGCTATCACTGAGGGGATACCATAGGGCTAATTTTTATGATTTACAAAATCATTTTAAAATTTTATAATATAAAAAAACATACAGGAGGTTAGTTATTATGTCCAATGTATGGGAGCAATTAATTGATAAAGGACTAATCACTGAGGAGATGTATGAAAAAGCAAAAGAAATGCAAAAACAAAATAAATCAGGGATTGGTTTTAATTTAGCTCTTTTAGGTGCTGACGAAGAGACCATTGCCAAACATGTAGCAGAAATACTTGGCATAGAATATATTGACCTTTTATCATTAGAAGTTTCCCCCGATATTTTAAATATGATTACACGTTCACGAGCAGAACAATTATGTATTTTCCCTGTTAAAAAAAATGGGAATATTGTTACTTTTGCCTGTGCTGACCCTATGCATCCTGAAATAGCTGCATTTGCAAAAGAATTGAATTTTAAAGCTAACATAATAGCGGATTTTGGTATAGCGCCCGAATCATATATAAAACTTGCTATTGAGCAGGCGCTTCCAAAAGAAGAAAAAAGTGCAATGATGGAGACCTTAAAAGATATAAAACAATTTTCATCAGATGCTGAACTTGAAATTTTAAAAGATACGCCGGCAATTGAAGAGGCAGAGGCAGTTGATGAAGCACCTGTTATAAAATTATGCAATTCTATAATTGCAGATGCTGTTGAAAAAAAAGCAAGTGATATTCACATTGAACCATTTGAGAAAACAATAAAGTTAAGATATAGAATTGATGGAGAATTAATAGAACAACCATCTCCGCCTATTTCATATAAAAGAGCACTTATATCAAGATTTAAAGTTATGGCACGTCTTGATATTATTGAAAGAAGAAAACCACAGGACGGTAGAATAAAAATAAAAGTAAAAGATAAAACAATAGATCTTAGGGTTTCAACATTACCGGTTATATGGGGGGAAAAAATTGTAATGAGAATTCTTGACCAGAGTAATTTAAATCTTGACTTAAAAAAATTAGGTTTTGAACCAGATGATTTAAAAAAATTTGAAAAAGCAATAAATAGTCCTTATGGAATTATTCTTGTAACAGGTCCTACAGGAAGTGGAAAAACAACTACGCTTTATTCTGCATTAAGCACAATAAATACACCTGATATAAATATTATGACAGTTGAAGACCCTGTTGAATATCAGTTACCAAACATAAATCAGGTTCAGGTAAATCCAGAAGCTGATTTGACTTTTGCCAGTGCTTTAAGGTCTTTTTTAAGACAAGACCCAGATGTAATTATGGTTGGTGAAATCAGGGACCAGGAAACAGCTGAAATAGCTATTAAGGCAGCGTTAACAGGCCATCTTGTTATTTCAACTTTACATACCAATGATGCACCAACAACCATAAGCCGACTTGCCGATATGGGAATTGAACCATTTTATATTGGTTCTGCTGTTATTTTAATTATGGCACAGCGATTAATCAGGAAAATATGCCCTGAATGTAAAAAAGAATTTAATTATGATAAGATCTTGTTAAAAGAGTTAGGACTTTCAGATAATGAAATTGAAACAACAAAATTTTACAAAGGTGATGGCTGTGATTTTTGCAATGGCACCGGTTATAAAGGAAGGGTTGCCATATATGAAGTTATGGATATAAATGATGAAATAAAAACTGGTATTTTGCATAAAAAGGATGCCAATGAATTGCGTGATATTGCATTGAAAAATGGTATGAAAACACTCAGGCAAGCAGCGTTATTAAAATTAAAAGATGGATTAACGACCCCAGAAGAAGTTCTTAAAGCAACAATGGGAGATTAATAAATGGAATTTCAACAATTAAGTAAAATTTTTTTTATTATAGGATTTACTTTAATTTTGATTGGTTTATTTTTAAAATTCTTTAAATTTATTCCTTTTTTTCATTTGCCAGGAGATATAGTTATTAAAAAAGATAATTTTTCGTTTTACTTTCCAATATCAACATCTATTTTGCTGAGTATAATTTTATCAATATTATTTATTTTTTTTAGTAAAAAATAAAATTATGTTTAGAAAATTTATTGTTAAATTAGTTTTTATCGTGTCAGTTTTAGTATCCTGCGCTTCAATGAAATCATTTTATACAAATTCAAAAGAACAGATTATAAGTAGTAAAAATGATTTTTACATAAATGTCTTAATTTTAAAAACAAAAGATAAAGTAAAAATTTCTGCAGCCAAACCATTGTTTGTAAAAGACCAGCAGATTGATGCTGCTAAGGAATATAATGTTGTTTTAAAAAATGATAAAATTTGTATAAATAATTATATTATCGGGACAGCAGTAATTGAGATATTTAATGATGATGAATTAATAAAAATAAATAATAAACCTTATCGGGGAAAAGTTTTGCTTTCAAAGGAAGATAACAATTTAATTGTAATTAACAGAGTCACTCTTGAAAAATATTTATATGGGGTTTTACCGGCGGAGGTTTCACCAAAATGGCATAAGGAAGTTTTAAAAAGTCAGGCAGTTGCTGCAAGAAGTTTTGCATTGTATAATAAATTAAATACAAAAAATTTATATGATTTGTCTGATTGTGTATTTTCTCAGGTTTATTCCGGATATTCTTCTGAAACCAGAGAAACAAACAGTGCAATTGATGAGACAGCAGGCGAGGTTCTTGTTTTTAATGATGAAATTATTCAGGCGTTTTTTCATGCAAATAGCGGTGGAAAAACAGAAGCAGCAGAGGATGTATGGGGTAGAAAACTTGATTATTTAAAAAGCATTGACGACCCATATAGCATTGATCAGAAAAATTATAAATGGTCATTTGCAATAAGTTTTAAGGACTTAACTCAAAAACTAATCAAAAATAATGTTATAACAGATAATATTTATGATATAAAAATTTTGAATAGGACAAAAAGTGGAAGAATAGAAAAAATGAAAATTTATACTTTTAAAGAAAGCGTTGAAATAAAAGGAAATAATTTTAGAAATTATATAGGTGTTGATAAAATTAAAAGCACTAATTTTTCTTTACAAATAAAAGGTGATAAGGTTTATTTTGATGGCTTTGGTTATGGACATGGAGTTGGGATGTCTCAGGAAGGGGCAAAAAAAATGGCAGAAACAGGGAAAAATTACAGGGATATTCTTAATTTTTATTATCGTGGAACAAGTATAAAAAAAATTTATTAAAATTATAAGAAGGTAAAAAAATTTTATGAGAAAAAATTATGCATTATTATTTTTTATAATAATAGTTCAAATTAATTGTTTTTTTGATTCAAATAAAAATTTTGAGAACCAGATTAATAAAGTTTTGCTTTTTGATGATAATATGCATCTTTTTGATAAAATATTAGCAGTTAATGAAATTTTTGACAATTCTTTGAATGTTGAATGGACAAAAAATGAAATAAACAAAATGGCAAATGAAATTAAAAGTGAAATAGGTAATGAGGGGAACCCGGAAATATTTATGAATAAATTACAACAGTATTTTTTTAAAGAAAAAATGTTTGAATTTGATAATAATGCTAATTTGTTTTTATCAGGTAAAAATCCAGAGGCAACCATATCAATTAATGACTGGATTGATTTGCATTCAATTGAAAAAGTATTAAAAAGGAGAAAAGGCATCTGCATAAGTTTATCCCTGATTTATTTAATCATAGCAGAAAAATTAAATTTACCAGTATATGGAGTTCTTATCCCAGGGCATATGTTTGTTAGATACGAACAACCAGGAATGAGCGGGATTAACGTCGAAACAACATATTCTGGAAATGAATTTTATGATTATTTTTCATATTCTGGCATTGATATTCTTGATAAAGACAAAATCATATACGGTAAATTATTAAATAAAAGGCAGGTAATTGCTGCATATCTTAATAATATCGGACTTATTTACACTTTTTCCAATAATTTAGAAAAAGCAAAAATTATTTATAAAAATGTGATGAATGTAATGCCTGATTTACCAGAAGTTTATAATAATCTTGGCTATGTTTATAAAATAGAAAAGGACTATGAAAGGGCTGAAAAAATGTTTCAAAAAGCAATTGAAATCCATCCGTATAATTTATTAGCAATTACAAATTTAGGTTTTTTGTATTATGAACAAAAAAGATTAAATAAAGCAGAAATTTATTTAAAAAAGTCATTAAAAATAAATCCGGATGACTCTTATGTTGTAAAATTATTAAATGAAATAAAGGATAAATGATATGTCAGAAAATTTTGTAAACAAAATAAATTTGTATTTAACAAAGGATTTACATAGTTTTAATTTTACAAATTCTATAATTGGATTATCTTCTCTCATTGATAATTTTAATATAGACGAATGCCAAAAAAATTTACAAAATTTTATTAGCGAATTAAGAAAAAAATTATCTTCTGTTGTTGATGAAAAGGAAAAAATAAAATTTATAAACAGTTATTTTTTTGAAGAAAAATTATTTAAATGTAATATGGAATATGATAAAGCATTTATTGGCTGGCAGGAGGAAAATCTTTTAAAGGAGAAAAAGGCAATAGATTATTTATCAATAAATCAAGTTCTCTTAAAAAAAGAAGGGATTTGTTTTTCAATAGGAATTATTTATCTTATATTATCCGAATTACTTTATTTACCTATTTATGGAGTTCTTACACCTGAACATTTTTTCTTAAGATATGAAGAAAAAGAAAATAAAATAGATATTGATTTATTAAATAAAGGCGATTTACACACTAAATCCAAATTTGAAAATAAAGAAAATAATGTATTTTATTATAGAACGCTTGATAATCAGATTATTGCAAGTTTATTTGGTTTTTTTATTTCTAAATTATTATTTTTTATGCAAATGGAGGAAGAAGCGGTATTGCTTCTAAAAAAAATTATTGAATTAATTCCTGAATTTGATGGGAGTTATTTTTTGTTATCAAAAATAAATTTTAATAAAAATTCTTTTCAGGATGCAATAATTGATTTAAAAAAGGTATTAACAATAAATCCTTTTTCAGCCAATGCCTATTATGAATTAGGTAAAATTTTTTACAAACAATCAAATTTTGCTGAGGCAGAAAAAAATTTAAAAAAAGCAATTGAATTATGTTCCGAGTTTTCAGATGCGTATTTGATTTTAGGTATAATTTATTTCAACGAGAAAAATTATAGCGAAGCATTGAATTATTTTAAAAAAGCATTAGAATTTGACTCAAACAATTTCCAGATATATTATTATATGGGGTCAATATATTATACGCAAAACGATTACTCAAATTCAGAAAAATGTTTTAAAAAACTTATTGAATTAAAGCCGGACTTTTCAAAAGCATATTATAATCTCGGATTGGTCTATATTAATAAATATAATTATGATGAAGCAGAAACATTATTAAAAAAAGCCATTGAATTAAAACCGGGTGATGTTTATGCATATTTTCAATTAGGAATTCTATATTTTAAACTTAATAGATTTGATGAGGCGGAAATTTATTTTAAAAAAGTATATGAAATTAAAAATAACTATCCCGGTATTAATTTTTATCTTGGGCTAACAAGCTATGAAAAAAATGATTTTACTTCTGCTGAAAATTATTTAAAAGCAGAAATGAAAACAGACCCTGAAAACGCAAAAATATATTATTATTTAGGTGAAATTTATTATGAAAATGATAAACTTTTTGAGGCAGAAAAATATTTTGAAACTGCAATAAAACATAATGAAAATTTCAAGGAAGCTCTTTTTAAAAATGGGATATTAAAATTAAAATTGGGTAAATTTGATGAAGCGGAAAAAAATTTGAAAAAAACTTTAGAAATTGACAGCCAGTTTAATGATGCATATTTTAACCTTGGGAAGTTATATATGCAAAGAAAAATAGACCAGATGGCTGAACAGATGTTTAAAAAAGCACTGGAACTTGACCCCGAAAATGATATTTATCATTACTGGTTAGGTAAATTTTATTATGAAATAAAAAGAATTGACGAAGCTGAAAAAGAATTTCAGAATGTAATTGATATAAATCCAGATAATCCACTGATTATGGATATAGTTAATATTTTTTATTCAAACCTTGGTAAATATGATGAAGGGGAGTATATATTAAATAAAATAATTGAAAAAAATAATAGAAATGCTTTTGCTTACTATAATCTTGGTTTACTTTATTTAAAAAAAGAAGATTATGATAATGCAGAAAAAAATTTTAATAAATCTTTATCAATAGACAATGAAATTGCTGGACCGTATAGTGGGCTTGGTGTTATTTACCAAAAAAGGGGGGATTATGAGAATTCAAAAAAATATTTTAAACTTGCCTTAAATATTGAAAAAAACAATCCAGAAATTTATTTTAATTACGGGCTGGCGAATTTTTTGTCAGAAAAATTTGATGAAGCAGAAAAACAATTCCTAAAAACAATTTCAATTGATTCCCAAAATGCAATTGCATACTATTATCTTGGCGAATCACAGAGGAAATTGGGAAAATATGAAAAAGCAGAAGAAGCATTAAAGAATTCTTTACAAATTTCGCCGGATAATATTAAAACTTATTATGCATTAGCAAAATTATATAAAGATATGAACAAAGAAAAAGAAACTCAATTGATCCTTGAAAAAATTGCAAAACTATCGCCTGATAACTTGGAAGTTTTAATTGAAGCGGCAAGGTTTGCCTATGATAGAAGAGAATTTGATAAAGCAGAAGAAGCTTATAAAAAAATATTGGATAAAAAACCGGATTTTATAGATGCCTATGTTAACCTTGCAAATATTTATATTGCTAAAGAAAAATTTAATGAAGCAGAAAATATATTAAAAAAATTAATAGAATTAGAGCCGAATTCATTAAATTCATTACAGAATTATGCTTTTGTTCTTTCAAAATTAAATAAACTTAATGAAGCAGAAAATATATATAAAAAAATTATTACTTTAAATCAAAATGATATAAAGTCACATAATGCCCTTATCAATTTTTATATCTCAAGCGAAAGATATAATGAAGCAATTTTAGAATATAAGGAACTTATTAAATTAGAGCCGGAAAATATAAATTTACATTTCGGGCTTTTTTCTGTTTATCTTAAATTAAAGAAAAATTTTGAAGCAGAAGAAGAATTAAAAGAAATTCTTAAAATAGATAGCAAAAATTTGGAAGCATTACTACAACTTGCAAGATTTTATTTTAAAAATGTTCGTTATGCAGAGGCGGAAAATTATTATCAAAAATTAATACAAATCAAACCAGATGAGTATCTGTATCATTTTGAATATGCCAAGGTATTACATGAACAGACCAAATATCAGGAAGCAGAAAAAGAATATAAAAAGGCAATAGAATTAAAACCAAATGAAGCAGAACTTTACTGCCAGTATGGTTTTATGCTTTGGGATTCAGGAAAATATAAAGACGCAGAAAAACAGTTTAATAAAACAATACAATTAAATCCGCAATTAATGACATTAATAGAAAAAAAGAAAAGCGGTTAAAAATGAAAAAATTTATTTTATTTACAATAATTTTAATATTTTTGTATACACATATTTTTTCTGAAATAAAATTAATCGGGGAATTTGTTTATAATACTTTTTCTGTGAGTTCTATTGCTTTTTCCGCAGATGGAAAATTTATTATTTCAGGTGGTTTGGATTCCAGATTAAATATACTTGATACAAAAAAATTTATCCTGTTTAAAGCAATTAATAATTCAGAACCAGTTGAGTCGGTTGCTGTTTCATCTAATTCAAAATTTATTTTAAGCGGTGGTAGGGATGGCGGCTTACGTTTATGGAATGCAAAAACATTTGAATTATTAAACTATTCTGAAACAGGAATGAATGAAATTTTTGCACTTGATTTTTTTAATAACAGTATATTTGTTGCTGGTGGCAGGAATTGGCTTGAAATAATAAATATAGATAATTTTAAAATAATAAAAAAAGAATTTTTTAATGGTTTTGCTGTTAGAGATGCAAAATTCACAAAAAACGGTCGTTATATGGCAATAGCGGTAGGGAATAAAATAAGAATTTATAAACTGGAGCAATCCAATTTAGTAAGCAAATTATTTAATAAAAATGCTTTAAATTTCATATTTTTACGGGAATTGGAATTTCCAGATTTAATTTACACCATTGATATATCTCCAAATTCGCAATATCTAATTGCAGCTGGTAACAGTTCATATCTATCATTAATCAGGATAGAAGATTTAGCCCATTTATGGTCAATTAAAGCTCATGATTCTATGATATGGGATATTAAATTTTCGCCTGATAACAAATTTATAGCAACAGCCGGTAAAGATGCGACAATAAAATTCATAGATACCGAAACTGGCAAAATATTATTAATTATTGCAGGACACCCTGACGAGATTTATTCTTTGGATTTTTCACCTGATGGTAATTATTTAGCAACCGCCTGTCGAGATGGCAAAATAAGAATATGGTATATATCACAAAATATGAATTTTAAACCAGATTTTTTAAAAATAAATTATTTGATAATATTTATCATTTTATTTATAATATTGCTTATGATAAAATTATTAAAAAAGAAAAAAATATCTGTAAAAAACTGGCATATATAATTTAAATAAAGAGGTAAAAATGGCTGAATTAATATCAAAAGTCCATATTAATATACAGTTTTTTTATAGTAACGGTATTGAGATAGCAAGATGGTACTATAATTCAGATGGCTCAATTAAAAAAGAAGGTTCAAAGATAAATGGGACAGTAAAAATGTTTTATGATAATAACAATATACAGTCAGAAATTTCATATAAGAATAGTGAATTAAACGGTCCTTATAAACTTTACTATGAATCAGGTAAATTAATGGAAGAGGGGGAATTTAAAAATAATGAATTAAATGGCTTGTATGTTCAATATTATGAGTCAGGAAAAGTAAAATTGGAAGGAATTTATAGAAAAGGTAAAAGACATGGTATTTTCAGATTATATGGGGAACAGGGCAATCTAATAGAAGAAGAAAATTATAAAAATGGTAAATTGGATGGTTTATTTAAAAGTTTTTTTGATTCAGGCGGAATTGAAATAGAAGCAGAATATAAAAATGGTAAATTAAAAATTTTAAAACAGTATGATAAAACAGGAAAAATTATAAAATATGAAAAAATTTAAAAATTTATATAAGGTTTTATGGTTATATATACTGACACTTTCAAGGATTATTTTAGCATTTCTGGCATTTTTATTTTTAATAAAGTTTGATAATATCTTTTTAACTTTAATTTTTATTATTTTAGTTGAAATTACAGATTTACTCGATGGTTATTTAGCAAGAAAGTTAAATCTTGTTACTTTTGTTGGTAAAATACTGGACCCTTTTTCGGACTCAATATCAAGATTAATAATCTATGGTAGTTTAGCTTATAAAGGACTGTGTTTGCCTTTTGTCCCCATCATTATGGTTTTACGTGACATTGTAATTGCATATACAAGAATAGTTCAGGTAACTTATTCAATTGACTGTTCAGTTAGATTCAGTGGCAAATTAAAAGCTTTTATTCAGGGGTTTGGGGCAATTATTTTAATTTCATTACCATTTTTTAAGAATATTTCATTAAATTTAAAACATGATATAATTTATTTTATTAGTTATTTCATAGTTGCAATTGTTTTATATTCATTATTTGATTATACGCTTGGAACTGCAATTAAATATAAAAATTTAAGCATTGATAAAAAAAAATAATTTGCTAAAATAAAATTATATTAAAAAATAGAAATACAGGAGGAATGACAGATGAAAAAAGTAATTTTATTTATGTTTTTTCTAATAGTATCTATACTTTTTAATAATTTTTTATTTTCGCAAAATGATGAATTAATTGAAGTTGCTCCTGTTGAGGAACAGAAAGACACTGAATTGTTAGATACGGGGGTAGTGAAAGCGCATCCTACAAAAACACCAACTCCGCTTCCAACATCAACATTCACCCCTGTTCCAACATCTACACCAAAACAAGTAAAAAAAATAGTTAAAAAAGTAGTTGTTGAACCAACTCCTATACCACAGCCAACGCCAGTCCAGATTTTAGATTTTAAAATTAACAATATAAAAATAAATGAACTTGCCAAACCAAAAAATGTTAACAATTTATTTGGCTTATTAGAAATGGAGAAAAAAATAAATTTGGTATTAACACTTGAAAATTCGGGAAATGCTGTTGCATTTTATACACTGGCAACTTTAAAAAGCAAAAATCCAAGAATTTTACTTTATGAGCCGGAAAAAAATTTACAAACGGTTTTACCAAATGATAAGCGCGAACTTGTTTTTGTATTTGATATAATAACTGGATATGATGGGGGACCGCAATTACCACTTATTTTAAATGTAAAAGCTGCTAATTTTGAAAAGGATTTACCAGTTGATGTTTATGTAGAATTACCAAATCCTGTTTTAAATCTGTCAATAGTTGGTGGAATATTATTATTGCTAATAATTATAATAATTTTAATAGCAAAAATTGTTGGCGGTAAAAGCAAGCCAAAGAAATATGATTTTGATATGAAATAAATGGATGAAATACAATATTTTAATAATATAAAAATTGATATACCTTATAATGCCATATTATACAGGTTAGGATATAAAAATAGAAAAACCCGGTTAAACAAATTTGAAAAAAAGAAAATAGATATATTTATTAAAGAAGGTTTTGATTTATGCGAAAAAAAAATGGTATATCGCATTTATAAAAAATTTTTAGTTGCAGAAAATAAAATAAAATTGTCAAAAAATGCAATTATAAAAAGTAAAGATATTTATAATTTATTAAAAAACAGTTCAGAATTAGTTTTGATGGCAGCAACAGTTGGAAAAAAAATAATAGAAAGTCGTGATTTTGAAATAAAACAAGGTAATGCAGTAAAAGCGATTATTTTTGATGCTGTGGCATCAGAAGTTGTTGATTCTTTACTTGATTGGTTTGAAAAGTATTTTGGGACTCAAATCAGGAGGGAAAATAGATTTTTAACTCGCAGATTCAGTCCCGGATATGGAGATTTAAAACTGGAAACTCAAAAAATTTTTTATTCATTGTTAAGTTTGAAAAAATTAAATGTTAAAATTACAAAAAAATTTATTTTACTACCTGAAAAAACAGTAACTGCTATAAGTGGAATAGAGAAAATATAAAATGACAAAAAAAGAATTTAAAAAATTAATATTTAAAGATGGAGTTATTTTACTTGATGGTTCAAGCGGTGTAGAATTGCAAAAAAGGGGAATGCCAAGTAATACCTGTCCAGAAAAATGGGTAATAGAAAATCCCGAACATTTAATGAAATTGCAAAAGGAATATATAGATGCTGGTTCAAAAATAATATATACTTTTACTTTTGGTGCCAATCCAATAAAATTAAATGAATACGGGTTAAAAAACCAGACATATTCAATAAATAAAAAACTTGCTGCAATATCAAAGAGCATAGCAAATAAAAAAGCTTTAGTTGCTGGTGATATAGCACCTACTGGCAAATTTCCAGAACCATTTGGTGATGTCAGTTTTGATGAAATTGTTGAACAGTATAAAATACAGGTAAAGGGCTTATTGGATGGCGGTGTTGATTTATTTGTTATAGAAACAATGATGGATTTACAAGAAACACGAGCAGCAATAATTGCAGTTAAGGAATTATGCAATTTACCGGTGATTGCGAGTATGACATTTGATGAAAGCAAAAGAACGCTAACTGGCACAACGCCTGAAGCAGCTGTTGTTACATTACAAGCCCTTGGAATTGATGCTGTAGGAGTAAATTGTTCTACAGGTCCTGATAAAATGATTGAAGTTGTAAAATTAATGTCAAAATATGCAAAAATACCCATAATTGCCAAACCAAATGCAGGCATTCCACGGTTACAGGATGGGAAAACAATTTTTGATATGGATGCAAATTCATTTGCTTCTTATACTAAAAAATTAATTTCTTCTGGTGCATGTTTAATTGGAGGTTGCTGTGGAACCAATCCTGATTATATCAAACTAATGAAGTTAAATATTGTTAAACCATCTATAAAAATAAATAATAAGAAAAAATCAATTTTATCAAGTTATAATAAAGTTGTAGAAATTGGTAAAAAATTATTAATTGTTGGAGAAAGGATTAATCCAACTGGGAAAAAACAATTACAGGAAAGCTTAAAAACAGGGGATATGCAAGAAATAAGAAGATTAGCCATAGAGCAAATTGAAAATGGCGCCGCTTTATTAGATGTAAACGTTGGTATGCCCGGAATTAATGAAAAACAGGTTATGAAAAGTGTAATTAATTTTTTATGTAAAATAAGTGATATACCTTTATGTATTGATTCTTCTTCGCCAGATGTTATTGAAAATGCCTTAAGAATTTATCCAGGAAGGGCATTGATTAATTCAATTTCTGGAGAAACAAAAAAATTGAAAAAATTATTGCCAATTGCTTCAAAATATGGGGCTATGTTTATTTTATTACCTGTTGATGATAAAGGAGTTCCAGCATCTTTAAGTAAAAGATTGAAAGTTATAAAAAATGTTTTAAAAAAAAGCGAAAAATATGGATTTGATAAGGGCGATATCGTTATTGATGGTATTGTTATGACAGTTGCTTCTAAGCCAGATGCACCAAGGCAAACCTTAAAATTAATAGAATGGGCAAGAAAAAATGGATTTAAATCAATTATTGGACTTTCAAATGTTTCTTTTGGCTTGCCTGAAAGACATTTAATAAATTCAACTTTTTTAAATTTAGCCAAAAAATCAGGACTAAATCTGGTTATAGCCAATCCTTCTTTAAATTTAAAAATTAAAAATAATGATGCAATTAATGTTTTAACTGGAAAGGATAAAAATTGTAAAAATTGGATAAATAAATATGGAAATAAACAAAAACAAATAATAAAAAAATCTGGGCAAAATAAATTAACAAAGACAATTTATGATGCTGTTGTAAAAGGAGAAAAAGAAATTATAAAAGACCTTGTGAATGAGGTATTAAAAAAGGGTAAAAGTCCATCAGAAATTGTGGATAAAATGCTTATACCAGCAATAAATTATGTTGGCGAGTTATACGATAAAAAAATTTATTTTTTACCGCAATTAGTTGCCAGCGCTGATACAGTTAAAACAGCATTTTCCATACTTGAACCATTGCTTTTAAAAAACGAAAAAAAACAGGAAAAAGCTACAATTATTCTTGCTACTGTAAAAGGAGACGTGCATGATATAGGGAAAAATATAGTTGCGCTTATGTTAAAAAATTACGGCTATAATGTTGTTGACCTTGGCAAAGATGTTGATGCTAAAATAATAATTGAAAAAGCAAAGCAATTAAATGCAGATATTATTGGATTATCTGCATTAATGACAACAACTATGATAGAAATGAAAACAGTTATATTAAGTGCAAGGAAAAATAATTTAAAAAGCAAAATTATTATAGGTGGTGCTGTTGTAACTCAATCTTTCGCCAATGAGATAGGGGCAGATGGCTATGCAAAAGATGCTTATGAAGCTGTTAAAATTGTGAAAAATTTATTGTCTTTTTAAGTTTCTATTTTTTCCCAGTAATATTTTAAAAATCTATATAAATTGTCTTCAATTTCAGATGTATTTTTTTCCTTAATTTTATTTTCACTATATTCATTAAAATAGAATAAGATATTATTATAGAGGTCATTTGTTAATAATTCAAAGTTGTCGCTTTTTATTAAATTATTTACTTTTAAATTACTCAAAATGTTCTTTATATAATTTTTAATATTCCTTTTTATACCAATTATTTTAAATATTATATTGTCATCATTTGAATAAGTTTCTATATTAATTATTCGCCATATCCTGTTTAAATTTTCATTATTAATTATTTTTATTAAATCAATTATTTTATTTTTCAAATATATATACCCATTATTAATTTTTATTTGCTCCATTTTTAATTTATTAATTTCACTTTCAAAAATATTTATCAATTTTAAAAGCAAGTTCTTTTTTGATTTAAAATAATGATAAAAAGTACTTTCTTTTATACCTGTTTTATAGGCAATATCCCTAACTGATGTACCATTATAACCATTTATAGAAAAAAATAAAATTGAATTATTTATTAGTTTTTTATATGTAATTTGATAATTTCTCATATAAATATTTTATCTAACGTTCGTTAGATTGTCAATGTTTTTAAATTGACAAAAAAAATATTTTTTTATAAAATCGTAAAAGTGATAAATTTCACAAATTTTAATGGAGGAACAGATGACATTACAAAAAGAAGAAATAAAGTTACCGCAGGAATTAATAGATTATATTAATATCTGGAAGAATAAACCCGGAAATGAAATTATGATTTTACATAAGGTCCAAGAAATCTATGGATATGTTCCAAGAAAAGTTGCAATGGAAATATCAAGAATTTTAAATATTCCACTTGCTAAAATTTATGGAATAATTACTTTTTATCATATATTTAAATTAAATAAACCTGGCAAATATAGAATA
>Ga0123519_10005783_pt1 | contig 19632 bp, 20 predicted proteins | sample YelNatPaOPRAMG02_FD_87396 | JGI IMG/M metagenome (GOLD analysis project Ga0123519, IMG submission 87396) | Hot spring microbial communities from Yellowstone National Park - Yellowstone National Park OP-RAMG-02 (version 2) | ecosystem: Environmental > Aquatic > Thermal springs > Hot (42-90C) ...
AAAAAAAGATTTAGATAAACCCTTTATTGGAGTGGCTACTTCTTTTACGGATTTAATTCCTGGTCATATTGGAATGCGGGATTTAGAAAGATTTATTGAAAGGGGGATTTGTTCTGCCGGAGGGGTTCCTTTTTTCTTTGGTGTTCCGGGAATCTGCGATGGGATTGCGATGGGGCATTTAGGAATGTGTTATCCGATGGCTTTAAGAGAATTAGTAGCGGATACTATTGAAACAGTTTGTCAAGCCCATCAATTAGATGGAATTGTGTGTCTGACTAACTGCGATAAAATTACACCGGGAATGCTTATGGGTCTGGCCAGAATAAATATCCCCGCAATTATTGTTACTGCTGGTCCGATGCTTTCGGGAAGATATAAATTAAGAAAACTTGCTTTTGTACATGATACTTATGAGGCTTTAGCAAAAGCAAAAAAAGGAGAAATTACTTTGGATGAATTATCCTGTTTAGAGATGGAGGCCTGTCCTGGAGAAGGTTCTTGTCAGGGTTTATATACTGCTAATACTATGGCTTGTCTTACTGAGGTAATGGGGATGTCTTTACCTGGCTGTGCTACTGCTTTGGCAGTTTCAGCAAAAAAACGTCGGATTGCCCAGGCAAGTGGAGAACGGATTGTAGAGTTAGTAAAAAAGAATCTCCGGCCGTTAAATATAATTAATAAAGATTCTTTAGAAAACGCCATTATTGTCGATATGGCTTTAGGTGGCTCAACCAATACGGTTTTACATTTAATGGCGCTTGCTCATGAAGCAGGCATAAATTTAGACTTAAAGACTTTTGATAAAATTAGTAGGTCTACTTCTCATCTTGCTTGCCTTGAGCCAGCCGGGGCGCATTTTATGGAAGATTTAGAATATGCCGGCGGAATTCCTGCAGTCCTTAAAAGATTAAAGCATAAGTTAAATAATACTCTGACTTTAAGTGGTAAAAAAATCTTTGAGATTGCCGATGAGGCAGAGATTTTTGATGAAGAAGTAATTCGACCTTTAAATCGGTGTTATCATAAAGAAGGAGGAATTGCGGTTTTGTTTGGAAATCTTGCGCCTGATGGAGCAGTAGTAAAACAATCAGCAGTTTCGCCTGCAATGATGAAATTTACTGGTCCAGCGCGCGTCTTTGACCGGGAAGAAGAAGCGATGCAGGCAATCTTAAATAAAAAGATTAAACGAGGAGAAGTAATGGTGATTCGTTATGAAGGTCCGGCAGGTGGTCCGGGAATGCGTGAGATGCTTGCGCCTACTTCTGCAATTGTGGGAATGGGTTTAGCAGAATCTGTTGCTTTAATTACCGATGGAAGATTTTCCGGTGGCACTAAAGGGCCTTGTATTGGACATATTTCTCCGGAAGCAAGTGCAGGTGGGCCGATTGCGATTTTAAAAGATGGTGATATAATTAGTATTGATATACCTAAGAGAAAATTAGAAGTTAAGTTAAGTAAACAGGAAATTGAAAAAAGATTTAAATTTTGGAAGCCAATTGCTCCCAAGATTAAATCTGGATATTTAGCTAGATACTCTAAATTAGTCAGTTCCGCAGATAAAGGAGCAATTTTAGCGTAAAGTAATTAGCTTTCATTATAGCGTTATAGGGTTATAGCGTAAACGCAATAACGCAAAAACGCCCGTAACGCAATAACAGACGATTAATTTTTAATATGAATATGACAGGTGCAGAGATTCTTATTGAATGTTTAAAACGCGAAGGCGTCCAGGTAATGTTTGGTTATCCGGGTGGAGCGGTTCTACCTATTTTTGATAAATTATACGATGCGGACATCAGATTTATTTTAACCCGTCATGAACAAGCAGCTGCTCATGCGGCGGATGGATATGCCCGCGCCACCGGAAAAGTGGGAGTCTGTATTGCTACATCTGGACCAGGCGCAACTAATTTAACGACAGGAATTGCTAATGCTTATATGGACTCTATTCCCATTGTGGCGATTACTGGCCAGGTAAAGACCTTTCTTATCGGAAACGATGCTTTTCAAGAAGCAGATGTTACAGGGATAACCCGGCCAATTACTAAACACAATTATTTAGTAAAAAGAACTGAAGATTTAGCCAGAATTATTCGCGAAGCATTTCATATTGCTTCTACAGGTAGACCTGGTCCAGTCTTAATTGATATTCCGGTAGATGTTCAACAAAAAGATGTAGAATTTATTTGGCCAGAAGAGATAAAGATTAGAGGTTATAATCCTACTTATTTTGGTCATCCGGGGCAAATAAAAAAGGCAGCTAAATTTATTTCTCAAGCCAAAAAACCAATTATCTATGCAGGCGGAGGAATTATTACTTCTGGTGCCCAGCGGGAATTAAAAGAATTAGCAGAGAAGATTCAGGCGCCGGTTGTGCTTACCCTGATGGGTTTAGGAGGATTTCCCAGCAGTCATCCTTTATCTTTAGGGATGCTGGGAATGCATGGGACAGTTTATGCGAATTTAGCAATCCAGAATGCGGATTTAATTATTACTTGTGGAGCACGTTTTGATGACCGGGTAACTGGAAGATTAGATGCTTTTGCTCCTTATGCTAAAATTATACATATCGATATTGATCCTGCTTCTATTAGTAAGAATGTGAAGGTAGATGTGCCGATTGTGGGCGATGCTAAAAATGTCTTAGGTCAACTTCTTGAAGAAATTAACAAAGTTCCTGATACTTCTGATTGGCTTAAACTAATTGAGGGTTGGAAAAAGAAATATCCCTTAATGTACGAAGTTAAGGGGAAAATTAAACCACAGTATGTGATTGAACAGATATATCAAGTGACAAATGGTGAGGCGATTATTTGTACTGAAGTCGGACAAAATCAGATGTGGGCTGCGCAGTGGTATAAATATAATTATCCCCGCAGTTTTATCTCTTCCGGTGGATTAGGCACAATGGGTTTTGGGTTTCCGGCGGCGATGGGCGCAAAAGTAGGCCAACCCGAAAAAATAGTTTTTGATATTGCAGGTGACGGTTCAATCCAGATGAATATTCAGGAATTAGCTACCTGTGTTTGTAATAAAATTAATGTAAAGGTAGCAATTTTAAATAACGGTTATTTAGGTATGGTTAGACAATGGCAGGAGTTATTTTATAAGAAACGTTATTCCCATACCTGTTTATATAATCCGGATTTTGTAAAATTAGCCCAAGCTTATGGTGCGGAAGGAATAAGAGTGACTAAAAAAGAAGAGGTGCGTCCGGCAATAGAAAAGGCATTGGAAATAGACAATGCTGTTTTTATTGATTTTCATATTGAGCCAGAAGAAAATGTTTATCCCATGGTTCCTGCAGGTGAAGCCATTGATCGGATGATTGGAGGAATGGCTTAAAATGCGCCATACGCTTTCCCTTTTAGTCGAAAATAAACCTGGGGTTTTGGCCCGCATTGCGGGTTTATTTAGCGCCCGGGGTTATAATATTGCTTCTTTAGCAGTTTCCGAGACCTTAGATCCGAGTATTTCTTATATGACGATGGTGGTAGAAGCAGAAGATGAAAGAGTACTTGAGCAGATTAAGAAACAATTGAATAGACTTATTGACGTGGTTACGGTCACCGATTTTACGAAAAAAGAACACATTGACCGTGAATTGATCTTAGTAAAAGTTTTCTGTAGTCAAAAAGATATAACAAAATTAGAAGCACTTTTAAAAAAATATGTGGCTAAAATTATTTATCATAAAATAGATATTGCCATTATTGAAGCAGTGGATGAACAAGAAAAAATTAAGCAACTAATTGAAGCATTAAAGCCATTTGGAATTAAGGAACTAGTTAGAACAGGTAGGATCGCAGTAGCATATTAAAGAAGAATTTAACTATTGTTTATGTTTTACCGTTTATCAGCCGCACGGTAAACGCTACAGGTAGTTTTCTTTATCTGGAAGGAGGCAAAATGGCAAAAATTTATTATGACCAAGATGCAGACTTAAGTTTATTAAAGGATAAAACAATTGCAATTATTGGTTATGGCATTCAGGGAAGGGGACAGGCACTTTGTCTACGCGATTCAGGTTGTCGCGTAATTGTTTCTGAATTAGAAGGTACAGCTAATTTTGAGCAGGCAAAACAGGATGGTTTTATTCCGGTTTCTGCAGAAGAAGCAGCCAAAGCAGCAGATATAATTCAGATATTGACCCAAGACCATGTTCAGGCGAAAGTCTATCAGGAAAGCATTAAGCCCAATTTAAAAAAAGGAAAAGCCCTAATGTTTTCTCACGGTTTTAATATTAGGTTTAAACAGATTAAACCACCGAAAAATGTAGATGTCTTTATGGTTGCACCTAAAGGACCAGGGGCTTTAGTAAGAAAAATGTATGAGGAAGGCAAAGGCGTTCCTTCTTTAGTTGCCGTCTTTCAGGATGCTACAGGTGAGGCATTAAAATTGGCTTTAGCCTATGCAAAAGCAATTGGTGCAACGCGCGCCGGAGTAATTGAGACGACTTTTGCCGAAGAGACTGAGACGGATTTATTTGGCGAGCAGGCAGTCCTTTGTGGCGGAGTAACGGAATTAATCAAAGCAGGTTTTGAGATATTGGTTGAGGCAGGATATCAACCCGAGATTGCTTATTTTGAGGTTTTACATGAATTAAAACTCATTACAGATTTAATTCAAGAATTTGGTATCTCGGGAATGCGAAGAAGAGTCTCAAATACTGCCTGTTACGGAGATTTAACTCGCGGTCCAAAGATTATTGATCAACGTACGCGAAAAACAATGAGAAAGATTTTAAAAGATATTAGATCCGGAAAATTTGCCCGCGAATGGATTAAAGAAAATGAGTTAGGTCGACCCAATTTTAATAGCTTGCTTAAAGCAGCGGATGAGCACGAGATAGAGAAGGTGGGTAGACAGTTGCGCGAGATGATGCCTTGGATGAAGAAGGGGTAAAGCTTAGAGCGAAAAGCGCAAAACTAAAACTTTAAACTTTAAGTTTTAACTTTACACTTTGCGCTTTGAACTTTTCGTTAACATTATGGACAAAATAATTATTTTTGATACAACCTTAAGAGATGGAGAGCAGGCTCCAGGAGCCTCTTTAAATCAGAAAGAGAAACTAGAGATTGCTTTTGCTTTAAAAGATTTAGGGGTGGATATCATCGAGGCGGGTTTTCCCATTTCTTCTAAAGGAGATTTTTCCGCTGTTTCTTTAGTAGCCAAAACAGTTAAAGGTCCGATTATTTGCGGTTTAGCCAGAGCCATAAAAGAAGATATCGATACTGCCTATTTAGCTTTAAAGGATGCAGCACATCCACGCATCCATGTATTTTTGGCTACCTCTAAGATTCATATGGAATATAAATTAAAAAAAGCGGAAGATGAGATTTTACGCTTAGCAGTTGATTCAGTAAAATATGCAAAAAAATACTGTTCGGATATAGAGTTTTCTCCCGAAGATGCCTCGCGCAGTGAACGGGATTTTCTTTATAAGGTAATAGAAGAAGTAATTAAGGCAGGGGCGAATACTGTAAATATCCCTGATACTGTAGGTTATGCTGAACCCGAAGAATTTGGGGCTTTAATTAAAGCAATCAAAGAAAATGTTCCTAATATTAATAAGGCAGTAATTTCGGTTCATTGTCATAATGATTTGGGCCTGGCAGTAGCTAATTCTTTATCGGCGATAAAAAATGGCGCTCGGCAAGTAGAATGTACAATTAATGGAATTGGTGAACGTGCAGGAAATGCCTCAATGGAAGAAATTGTGATGGCAATTAAGACGCGCAAAGATATATTCTTTAATCTTCAGACTCAGATTAATACGCCTTTATTTTGTAAAGCTTCTCGTTTAGTTAGTAGACTCACCGGTTTTGTGGTTGCGCCCAATAAAGCAATCGTCGGAGCAAATGCTTTTCGCCATGAAGCAGGAATTCATCAGGATGGAGTATTAAAAGAACGCTCTACTTATGAAATTATTCGACCAGAGGAAGTAGGATTTACTGGCGCAGGTATTGTCTTAGGAAAGCATTCAGGTAAACACGCCTTAAACCAAAGATTAAAAGAATTAGGTTTTAATTTGTCTTCTTCCCAACTAGAAAAAGTAGTTAAACGTTTTAAAGCTTTAGCGGATAAAAAGAAAAACATTTTTGATGAGGACTTAATTACAATTGTAGAAGAGGAAACTAAAGCAATAAAACCCATTTGGAAATTAGAAAATTTTGTTATTCATTCAGGCACAAATATTATGCCTTCGGCAGAGCTGAGTCTAAGATATAAAAATAAGGTATATTCGAGTAAATCTTCAGGCGATGGACCAGTGGATGCCTGTTATAAGGCAATTGATAAGATTACAGGAATCAAAGGCGAACTACAAGATTATCGTATTGAGGCGGTAACTAAAGGTAAAGATGCTTTAGGTGAAGTAAGCATTAAATTAAAGGCAAAAGGTAAAACGGTTACAGCGCGTGGCTCAAGTACAGATATTATTGAGGCATCAGTGCGCGCTTATATTAATGCCTTAAATAAAATAGAAAGTTTGTAAGGGCTCTTAAAAAAGTTTAAAAATACGCAAAAGCTTTCTTGATTACAAAGATTAATTTAGATTATAGCAGTTTCCGCCACAAAGTATGGAGGTCTCTTACCTAAAACCAAGATTTTTTTAGAAACCTCTTTATAATTTTTTAATGGTTAAACAGACCTGCCGAATTTATGGAGTTTTAGGTTATCCAGTCAAACATAGTCTATCTCCTTTAATGCATAATGCTGCCTTCCGGGCTTTAAAGATAAATGCCCAGTATTGCTTATTTGAAGTGTCCCCTAAAAAACTTAAAGATTTTTTTTTAAATTTAAAAGAAAAAAATATCTTTGGTCTAAATGTGACTATTCCTTATAAAGAAAAAGTTATTCCTTTTTTAGATAAATTATCCGATGAAGCAAAATTAATTAAAGCAGTAAATACGATTGTAAGAACAAAAGATGATAAGTTAATCGGTTTTAACACCGACGGAGAAGGTTTTTTAAGACATTTAAGGAGTGATTTAAAATTTAATCCTTACGGTAAAAAAATCGCAATTTTAGGTGCAGGTGGAGCAAGCCGGGCAATTTTAGTTTATTTGGCAAGAACTAAACCAAAAATAATTAAAGTTTATGATATAGTAGAAGAAAAAGCCAAGAAACTTATAAATTATTTAAAAAAAATTTTTAAAAATATAGATTTTAAAGTCGCTCAATCAATTTTAGAGTTGGATATTTTAGATGCGGATTTACTTATTAACGCTACTCCTGTAGGGATGAAAGAGACGGATCCGGTTTTGGTAAAAGAAGAATTTTTACACAAAAATTTATTAGTTTATGACCTTATCTATAATCCTGTCCAGACAAAATTATTAGCCAGCGCAAAAAAAAGAGGCGCAAGAGCTTCTAATGGTTTAGGTATGCTTTTATATCAGGGGATGGCTTCTTTTGAACATTTTACTCAAAAAAAGGCTCCCCTTAAAATCATGAAAATGGCCCTTGAGGCAGAAAGGTCAGGGTAAAGATGGTATTTTTTATTTTTGTTTTGGGAGCAATTTTAGGCAGTTTCTTAAATGTCTGTATTCATCGTATGCCGCAAGGCGAATCCATTGTCTGGCCGCGCTCATATTGTCCCCATTGTAAAAAAAGGATTCCTGGTTATGATAATATTCCCTTCTTAAGCTATATTTTCTTAAAAGGTAGATGTCGTTTTTGTAAAGAAAGGATTTCCTTGCGTTATCCTTTAGTAGAGTTATTAACTGCTTTGGGTTTTGTAGTTTTTTATCAACATTATGGCTTAACCTATGAATTTTTCTTTTTTATTCTTTTTCTCAGTAGTTTAATTATTGCTACCTTTGTGGATGTAGCTCATCGGATTATCCCTGATGAAGTTTCTTTAGGAGGCATAATTACAGGTTTTATTTTAAGTTCTGTTAGAGGGTTTAAGTTTTATCCTTTAAATTTTGATTTTAAACCCATGCTTAATTCTTTTTTAGGAATTATTATCGGCGGAGGAATAATCTTTTTAACCGGGTTTCTTTTTGATTTAATTTATTTTAAATTACTAAAAAGACCGCCCATTCAGGGTGAAACTGAATCCATGGGAGGAGGTGATGTAAAATTTTTAGCCATGATTGGTGCATTTTTGGGTTGGCAAAGAGCACTTTTAACTTTTTTTCTTGCTCCATTTTTTGCTGCAATTTTTGGTATTATTAATCTCATCGTAAAAAAAGACCATACCTTAGCCTATGGCCCATTCCTTTCATTAGGAGCTTTAATTTCTATATTCTGGTTTGATAAAGTCTTAAATCTTATTTTTATCAAATGAAAAGAATTATTAGCCTCATTACTGATTTTGGCTTAAAAGATAATTTCGTGGGAGTAATGAAGGCGGTAATCTTAAAGATTAACCCCCAAGCTTTAATTGTCGATATTACTCATCAAATTAATCCTCAAGATATTTTGGCAGGAGCCTTTTTATTAAAAAACTCTTATTCCTATTTTCCTTCTGGTACAATTCATTTAGTAGTAGTCGATCCGGGGGTAGGAAGTACAAGAAAAAAGATTCTGGTAGAGACAAAAAATTATTATTTTATTGCTCCAGATAATGGTATCTTATCGTGGGTTTTAAAAGAACAGAAACCCCAAAAGATATTTGAAATCACTAATGTTAAATATTTTCTTCAGCCAATTTCTAATACTTTTCATGGCCGAGATATTTTTGCGCCGGTAGCCGCATATTTATCTAAAGGAATAAATCCAGAAAGATTTGGCAGAAGAATAAAGTCTTTAAAAAATTTAGAACTGCCTTCAGTTAAAATAACTCCTAAACAGTTAATTGGAGAATGTATCTATATAGATCATTTCGGAAATCTAATTTCTAATATTGAAAAAGATATCTTTTTTTCTTTCATTAAAAATAAAAATTTTAAAATTTTTATAAAAAATAAAATTATAAAAAAATTATCAAATAGCTATACTGAAGGAACACCTTTAAGACCGGTTGCTTTATTTAATAGTTTTGGTTTATTAGAAATAGCCTTAAAAGATGCTTCTTTAAAAAAATATTTGGGAATAAAGAAAGGCGAGAAGATTAAGGTAAGCTTATGCCAGAACTAAATGAGGATATCTTAAAAACTGCTTCTATTGATAAATGGCAAAGGATAGGCTTTAAAAGGCGCGCAGGTGTGCTTGTACCTTTATTTTCTCTTCATTCCAAAAATAGTCTAGGAATCGGAGACTTAGAAGATTTAAAATTAGTTATTGATTGGGCAGTTAAAACTGGAAATTCTATAATCGAGTTACTTCCCCTTAATGAATTAGGCGCGCTTTTTTGCCCGTATGAGAGTATAAGTTCTTTTGCGCTTGAGCCAGTATATTTATCTTTAAGCCCTTTCAGTAAAGATAAACAGATAAAAAAGAAAATAGAAGAAATAAAAGAGACTCTAACCAAAGATTCTTTATATGTAGATTACTCTATAAAGCAGAAGAAATTAGCGCTTTTATGGCAAATCTTTCTTAAAGAAGAGAGTTTTCTTGCGTCAGAATTTAAAGATTTTGTAGAAAAAAATGATTATTGGTTGAAAGATTTCGCTCTTTATAAAGTTTTAAAAGAAAAACATAAAGGTTTACCTTGGTATGAATGGGACCAAAAATATCAAAATCGCGATAAACAAGAACTGGAAAAGTTTTATAAAACTTATGAGAAAGAAATTACTTTTCAGATGTGGCTACAATGGCAACTTTATAAACAAATGAAAGAAGTAAAGACTTATGCCCAAAGAAAAAAGATTTTATTAAAGGGAGATTTACCCATTTTAGTTTCTCGGGATAGCGCCGATGTTTGGGCGCACCAAAAATATTTTAAATTAGAATATGCTGCAGGTGCTCCTCCTGATGTTTACTGTGCAAAAGGGCAGCGTTGGGGGATGCCTACTCATAATTGGCAGAATATTTCCCAAGATGATTTTAAATACTTAAAAGAAAGACTAAAGTATGCCCAAGAATTTTATGACCTTTTAAGAATTGACCATGTAGTAGGCCTCTTTCGCATTTGGAGCATTCCTTATGAGGAACCTTTAGAGAATAAAGGTTTAAATGGTTTTTTTGAACCAAAAGATGAAAGATTATGGGAAGAACATGGCAGAAGCATCCTTAAAATAATGTTAGAAAATACCTCTTTGCTTTTATGTGCCGAAGATTTAGGAATCATTCCTAAAGTGTGTCCTAAAGTATTAAAAGAGTTAGGCATTCCCGGAAATGATGTCCAGCGTTGGATGAAGGATTGGAAGATAACCCATGAATTTTTAGAACCTAAAAAATATCGTTTACTTTCTGTAGCCATGCTTTCTACGCCTGACACAACAAATTGGTCTGCTTGGTGGGAATATGAAGCAGGAACGGTAGATGAAGAATTATTTATGAGAAAATGCCTTGATCACCGTCAGATAAATTTTAATCTAATAAAAGATAAACTTTTTGATTTAAGCCGCTCTTATTATGGAAGGCTACGTTGGAAGGAGGAAATAGACTCAGTAGATAAATTAGTAAGTATTTTAAATCAAGGTGTTAGTAAAGCTAATCTTCCTGAAGAGCATCTTTTAGATTTTATTGAAATTTATGAGAATAGTTATCAGGAAAAAGAGAAACTCTGGCGCACTTTAAAATTAAAAGGTCCATTAAGAGAAAAATGTGATTCAGAAATTATTTATCAAGCCTTAAAGATTACTTTAGAGGCAAATTCTATATTTTGTATAAATACTATAATTGACTGGTTATATTTAACTGATATTTTTAAAGCGGATTCCTATCAATATAGGATTAATACCCCTGGAACCGTTAGCCCAAAAAATTGGTCTTTAAGACTTCCCATTTCCTTAGAAGAATTACTAGAAGATAAGCTAAACAAAAAGATTTATTTAATGATTAAAGAAGCAGGAAGGATTTAATGTCAGTCTTAAAAGGCCCAGAATTTTATATCTCAAAGCAAGTAGGAAAAGCAATTATGGATTACCAGATGCTTTCTGATGGAGATAAAATAGCGGTAGCAGTTTCTGGCGGTAAAGATAGTTTAGTTCTTTTAAAAATTTTAGAAGATCGACGCAGTTTTGTTCCCATAAAATATGATCTTTTAGCAATCCATGTTGATTTAGGTTATCCGCGTTCCTTGGCTAAAATTTTAGAAAAATATTTTAAAAAAATGAAAGTTAATTATCATATTGAAAGCATAGATACATTAAAGAATACTTTACCTAAAGAGATTAACTGTTTCTGGTGTTCTTGGAATAGAAGAAAAACACTTTTTACAGTCGCGGACCGTTTAGGTTATAATAAAATTGCCTTAGGTCACCATAAAGATGATATCGTAGAGACAATCCTTTTAAATTTATTTTTTCATGGCGAAATCTCAAGTATGTCTCCTAAACAGGAATTATTTGAGGGTAGAATTACTATTATTCGTCCGCTTGCCTATGTAGAAGAGAGCTTAATTAGAAAATTTGCGCGTACACTTCCCTTTAATTTTAAAGAATGTATTTGTCCAAACAGTATTACTTCTCAGCGCACAAAGATTGCGCAGCTAATCAAAGAGATAAAAAAATTTTGTCCGGAGATAAAAACCAATATTATAAGGAGTATAAAAAGAATAAAAAAAGAGTATTTACTGTAAGGTTATCTTAAAAACATAAAAAGGAGAAAATATGTTTTGGTTAATGGGTTTATCATTTTTGGTTTTTTCTTTTCTGGTAATCATCGTTATCCTAAGGTTCTTTTCAGAAGTAAATAAACGCCTATTACAAATGCAGGATACCTTAAATGAAGCAAATAAGATTATCTTTCAAAATTTAGGTAATACTACTAATGTCTTTGGTAATGTAAAAGAACAATTGACTAGACAAGAAGAGGTAATTAAGCAGATATACCAGACTACTAAAGATATTTCCAATTTTCAAGAACTTCTGCGCGTCCCAAAATTTAGGGGTCAGATGGCAGAGGTACTTTTAGAAAATTTATTAGCCCAGGTTCTGCCCAAAGATAATTATCAGATACAATATCAATTTAAAACTAATGCTGCGATAGTAGATGCAGTAATTAAATTGGGTGAACGTCTTGTGCCGATAGATGCAAAATTTAGTTTAGAAAATTTTCAAAAAATGTTTGATGCCCAGGATGAAGAGACAAAAAATACTTATCGTAAAAGATTTATCCAAGATGTAAAAAACCGCGTTGACGAGATTGCTACAAAATATATTTTACCAGATGAAAATACTTATGATTTTGCGTTAATGTATATTCCCGCAGAAAATGTCTATTATGAAGTGATTATTAAAGAGGAGCTTTTTTCTTATTGTATCGCAAAAAAGGTGATTCCTGTCTCAGCCAATACTTTTTATATATATTTACAGATAATTTGTTTAGGGTTAAAAGGTTTAAAGATAGAAGAAAACGCTAAAAATATTTTAAAAGCCTTAAATGCATTAGGTATAGAGATTAATAAGTTTAAAGATGAATTTGATATTTTAGGTAAACACATTTTAGATGCGGCAAATAAATATAGTGATAGTCAAAAAAAATTAGAAAGAATCTCCTATAAGATTACCAATATTCAAGATACAAAAAAGATAGAATGAAATTAGAAAGGAGGTAAAATGAATCAAGAAACGAAAAATCCGGGAGTTGCTGCGGTTCTTTCTTTTTTATTTAATGGCTTAGGTCAACTTTATAACGGGCAAATTTTTAAAGGTTTAGTGCTTATCTTCCTTTCTTTTTTAAACATTTTATTTTCTGTTTTAGGGGCAATACTTATAGGTTTTTGGCTTTTAGGAAAAAGGATTTTTCCATTTCAATTGCTTTTAGGCCTATGGCTATTTTTCTTAGGGCTATTTTTTATTGCCCTTTTAGGTATTTATAGTATCTTTGATGCCTACCGTGGCTCTTTAAAAAAGTTTTAAACTTTAAATTTTATTTTTTAGATGTTTTTTTGTCAGCAGGCAGGTTATTATTTTTTTAACTTTTCTTCTTCCCAGCTTATTTGTGCCTTTAGCAGTCGTAAATTGGGGAATATGTCTTTATTTTATGCAGATAAAGACAAAGCTTTAGAGAACCGTAAAAATTTTTTAAGTAGTTTAGGGATTAATTATCTTGACCTTGTCTGCATCAGGCAGATTCATCAAAGTAATATTAAATATGTGAAATTAGAAGATAAAGGAAGAGGCGCTCTATCTTATAAAGAGGCAATTTCCGATACAGATGCATTTTTTACTGACCAAAGATACTTACCCTTAGCGATATTTACTGCGGATTGCTTAAGTATATTTATTTATGAGCCAAAAATCCCTTTAATTGGCCTGGTGCATGCAGGATGGCGAAGCACAAAAGATAAAATTTTAACCAAAACTTTAGAAAAAATGCAAAAAGAATTTAATATAAATATAAAAAATTTATATGTAGCTTTTGGTCCAGCGATAAGAAGTTGTTGTTATGAAGTAGGTAAAGAATTTTTAGATTATTTTTCTTCTTATGTCATTAAAAAAGACAAAGGTTATTATTTAGATTTAATGGGAATAAATAAAAGACAACTTTTAGATTATGGAATAGAAGAAAAAAATCTCTTTGATTGTCAGATTTGTACATTTTGTCAAAATAATGAATTCTTTTCTTATCGTAAAGAAGGTAATGCTTCTGGCCGGATAATGTCCGTAATGATGTTAAAATGATCTCTCAAGAATTAGTTAATTACATAAAAAATGAGTTTCCCAAAGGAAAAATCGTTTGCCTTACGGGTGCCGGTATCTCAGCAGAAAGTGGAATTGATACTTTTCGCGGTAAAGCAGGGCTTTGGGAAAAATACGATCCGCAAATTTATGCGCAGACAGAAGGCTTAGTTTCTCTTTTTAGAAAAGAACCAAAAAAAATAGTAAACTTTATCCTTGATTTCTATAGTGGAATTCTTCAGGCACGCCCTAATCCTGGTCATTTAGCTTTAGCGATTTTAGAAAAACAGGGTTTATTAGAGGCAGTAATTACGCAAAATATTGATAATCTTCATCAGCAAGCAGGCTCGCGTTCAGTTATTGAACTGCATGGAAATGTTTTTCGCATTAGATGTCAGAATTGTGCGCGAAAGATTACTTTAGAAAAAGATCGTTTAAAAGAGATGTTAGAATTATTAAAGATAAACAAAGATTCGCGCATAAAATTGTTAAGAGTAATTAGCCGTTATTTTCCGCGTTGCGTTTGCGGCGGGCGCTATCGCATCGATATTGTTTTATTTGGCGAGTTATTGCCTGAAGAGGAATTAAATAGAGCCTATAAATACTTGGAAAAATGCAATATACTTTTAATTATCGGTACTTCTTTAGTGGTTTATCCGGCAGCGGGGCTTCCTTTATATGCAAAAGAAAGAGGAGTAAAATTAATTGAAATAAATAGCTCACCGAGTGCGTTAACTAATCTTTGTGATTATAAAATTTTTGGGCAGGCAGGTAAGATTTTACCAGAAATTCTTAAGATATTAGGTTAAATTTTAAAAAGACAGCATTCTATAAAGAGCAAAAATAGATAGGATGTCTGATTACCAGGTATAATCCTTAAGTTTATACCTGATGATTATACGAGGAGGTGTCTTATGCCTAAAGCAATCGTAATTTATTATTCCCAAACGGGAAACACTAAAAAAATGGCAGAAAATATTGTAGAAGGAATAAGAAAGGAGGGGATTGAGGTAGTTTTAAAAGAAGTAAAAGAAGTTAAAGCCCAAGATTTATTAAATTATGACGCCATAATTATTGGCTCGCCTACCTATTACGGAACGATGGCTGCGGAAATTAAAAAACTTTTAGATGATTCAGTAAAATTCCATGGCCGGTTAGATGGCAAAATAGGAGCAGCTTTTTCTTCTTCGGCTAATATTGCGGGAGGAAATGAAACCACAATTTTAGATATCTTGCAGGCAATGCTTATTCATGGTATGATTATCCAAGGTGACCCTCAGGGAAGTCATTATGGTGCGGTTTCTGTTGGTTCGCCTGATAGCCGCAGTATAAAAGAATGTCTAAGATGGGGCTTGCGCATCGCAAAATTAATAAAAAAATGTACATCTTAGTTCTAGTAACTGCTGCCAATAAAAAAGAAGCAAACTTAATTGCTCAACAATTAGTTAAAGAGAGACTTGCTGCCTGTGTCAATATTATCGATAAAATCGAATCAATATTTTTTTGGCAGAATAAAATCGAAAAAGCAAAAGAAAACCTTTTATTTATAAAATCAACTAAAATAAAATTGCCGCAAATTATTAAAAAGGTAAAATCTCTACATAGTTATCAGGTTCCTGAAGTCATTGCTTTCGAGATAAAAAAGGGTGAAAAAAAATATTTAAATTGGCTTGATGAATCTATTAAATAATCAGCTTAGTTATTTACATGCTTTTTTGGCAGGAGCAGGATTAAGTTTTACACCGTGTGTTTATCCATTAATTCCGGTAATTATTGGCTATCTTGGTATAAATATAGAAGTTTCAAGAAGTAAAGGTTTTATTTTAAGTTTTATTTATGTTAGCGGCTTGGCAGTTACTTATTCTTTTTTGGGTTTAGTTGCTTCTTTTTTAGGAAAGATATTTGGGATATTTATTAATCAAGCCTTAACCCACATTTTTTCTGGCTTTATAATTATTCTTTTTGGTTTGTCCATGTTTGATTTATTTAATCTTAGCTTTCCTATTTTTGTTAAAAAAGAGCCCCTAAAAAATAAAAGTTATTTTTCTATATTTTTCTTAGGTTTAACTTCGGGGCTAATTGTTTCTCCTTGTACTACTCCTGTATTAGGAGCAATTTTAGTTTATCTAGCGACGAAAAAAAATATTTTTTATGGTCTGGCCCTTTTATTAAGTTTTGCCTATGGAATGGGCCTAATTTTAATTTTAGCTGGCACCTTTAGTTCATTATTGCTTAAATTACCAAAAGCCAGTAAGTGGTTAAATTATATAAAAAAAATAGGAGCAATTATCCTTCTTTTATCAGGGATGTATTTTATATTTTTAGGAATAAAAGGATTTTAAATAAAATGAAAAATTTTAAAATTTTATCTATATTTTTTCTTCTTTTATATTTTTCTTCTTTTGGTTTAATAAATGCGCAAGAAACCTTTCTTGCGCCAGAATTTAAGTTACATGATTTAAATGATAAAGAATTTAGCTTAAGTAGTTATAAAGATAAAAAGCCCGTACTTTTATTCTTTTGGACAACCTGGTGTCCTTTATGTAGAAGCCAAATAAAACTACTTAATAGAAAATATCCTCAGCTTAGCCAGGAGAATTTAGAGATTCTTTGTATTAATGTAGGAGAATCAAAAGAGAAAATAGAAAGTTTTTTAAAAAAGAATTATTTAGCCTGGCCTGTACTTTTAGATGAAAATATGCTTGTGGCTTATACTTTTGATATTGTTGGATTGCCTACTTATGTTCTAATTGATAAAGAAGGTTACATCGTTTTTATAGATAATTATTTTCCTTTTCAGGATTATAAAGCTATTTTATCTAAAGAATAAAATGAGTAAGGCACTTTTATTAGATTTATATGAATTAACGATGGCTCAAAGTTATCTTATTTATAAAAAAGATACTTGGGCAACCTTTGATTTATTTGTCAGACAACTACCTAAAAATCGTAATTATTTAGTCGCTATAGGTTTAGCTGATATTTTAGATTATATAAAAAACTTAAGATTTAGCCCAGAAGATTTAAATTATCTAAGAAAAAAGAAGATTTTTTCTTCAGATTTTCTTAATTATTTAAAGAATTTTAAATTTAAAGGAGATCTTTGGGCGCTTCCGGAAGGTACGATATTTTTTGCTCAGGAACCAATTATTCGCGTGACCGCTCCGATTATTGAGGCGCAAATTATCGAAAGTTATTTACTTAATACAATAAATTTACAGACGATGATTGCCTCCAAGGCAAGCCGGATAGTCTTGGTCAGCCAAGGAAGGCCGGTCTATGATTTTTCCTTAAGGCGTACCCATGGTGCAGAAGCGAGTTTAAAAGTTGCGCGTGCTTCATATTTAGCAGGCTTTTCGGGAACTTCTAATGTTTTAGCGGCTAAATTATATAATCTTCCGGTTGTCGGAACCATGGCACATTCTTTTGTGATGTCTTTTCGGCAAGAAATTGATAGTTTTTTAGCCTATGCTTCTATTTTTCCAAATAAGAGTATTCTTTTGGTAGATACTTATGATATTAAAAAGGGAATTGAAAATGCGATAAAAGTGGGTTTATATTTAAAAGAAAAAGGGTTTCGTCTTTTAGGAATAAGATTAGATAGTGCAGATATTGTCAAGTTTTCTAAATTAGCCAGACGCTTACTTGATCAGGCAGGTTTAAATTATGTAAAGATTTTTGCCAGTGGCAATTTAGATGAATTTAAGATAAAAGATTTACTAAAAAATGGCGCCTGTGTAGATAGTTTTGGGGTAGGTACAAATATGGGGACTAGCATCGACGCGCCTTGTTTAGATGTAATTTATAAAATTAGCGAAGTCACTAACGAAGAAGGACAGTTTTTACCGACGATGAAATTAAGTAAAGGCAAGGTTACTTATCCGGGTAGAAAACAAATCTTTAGAATTAAAGATAGAAGAGGCTACTTCATTAAAGATATTATTGGTTTAGAAAAAGAGAAGATAAAAGCAGAACCACTTTTAATAAAAGCAATAGATAAAGGAAAGATTATTTATAAAAATCCTCCTTTAGAAAAGATAAGAATAAGATTAAAAAATAATCTAAAATATCTTCCTGAAAAATTAAAAGATATTTATCATCAGGTAAAATATCCAGTCTTGATTAGTCCGCAATTAAAAAAATTAAGAAGGAACTTATCAAAAGAGCTGGCAAAAAGACAATAGATGCAGAAAAAAATAGAATATCTAATTGAAAACTTAAAGAAGCGTAACATCTTAGGAATATATTGCAAGACTTCTCAGGAGGCAACAAAAAAGATTTTAGAAATCATCCCTAAGACTTCAACTATTGGGATTTCTGGTTCGGTTACCTTAGAGCAATTAGGGATAGTAAAAATTTTGGAGGCGCGCGGAAATAAGGTTTTTAATCAATATAAAAAAGGAATAAGTCAAGAGGAGAGTTTAGAATTAAGAAGATTAGGCATACAAGCAGATTATTATTTAACAAGTGCCAATGCTATCTCTAAAGAAGGAGAGTTAGTATTTTTTAGCGCTTATGGAAATCGGATTGCCGCAATTACTTACGCAAAAAATGTTTTAGTAGTAGCAGGAATTAATAAATTAGTTTCTAATTTAGAAGAAGCAATCAGGCGCTCAAGAGAATATGCAACCCCTTTAAACTGTAAGCGCTTAAATTGGAATACACCTTGCCTTAAAGATGGTATCTGTAGAGAAACAATCTGTCGTTTTCCAGAATATAAAAGGATGTGTTGTCAGATTTTGATTATTGAGGCAGAAGTTATACCGCAGAGATTAAAGGTGATATTAGTGGAGGAAAATTTAGGGTTTTAAAGATGGATAAATTAAAGGGCCTGGCAACCGGAATCGGAAGTCTTCCGCATCAAGATGTAGAAGAAGCATTAGATTTAATCTTTAAATATACCCCCCAAATCCCCTTTTGGCCGCAACTACCTAAAAGGGATAAAAAAGAAGCAATGGTTACTCAATTTAGCGAAAATTTTCCCTGTTTAAAAATAAAAAAAGGAGAACTTGTCTTTGAGCCAGAGAATAAAGAAAAAGAATTAGAGCAATTTTATGAGCGAATAATTAATAATGATATAGATTATTTTAAGATCTCTTCTGATTTTGCTTTGGGCTTATATAAATTTTATTCAAGATTAGAAAAACAGAATCTTAAAGAGATAGAATTTATTAAATGTCAGGTTACCGGGCCATTTACTTTTTTAGCCAGTATAAATAATGAAGAAGGAATTGCTTTATTACATGATTCTATATTTATGCAGGCATTTTTAAAGGGCTTAAGTATGAAGGCGCTTTGGCAGATGAAATTTTTTCAAAAATTTGGCAAAAAAATTATCCTTTTTTTTGATGAGCCATATTTAAGTTGTTTTGGCTCAGCATATACTGCACTAAATAAAGAGGAAGTAATAAAGGGATTATCCGAGTTAATCAGTGCGGTAAAATCTGACAATGTTTTATTAGGCATACATTGTTGTGGTAATACCGATTGGTCAATATTTACCGAGATTAAAGATTTGGATATTATCAGTTTTGATGCCTTTGGTTTTTTAGAAAGACTCATCCTTTATACCAAACAGATAAATAGTTTCTTAAAAAGAGGCGGAATCCTTTGCTGGGGAATTGTGCCAACGCAAGAATTTTCAGGCAAAGAAACCGCTAATTTATTGATTGAGAAAATAAAAGAAGGATTAGTTGCTTTTTTAAAAAAAGGCTTAGATAAAGAACTGCTTGAAGAAAATCTTTTACTTAGCCCAACCTGTGGTTTGGGTGTCTTAGAGGTAAAACAAGCTGAATTGATATTACGTCTTCTTTCTGAAGTTTCTCTTTTAATAAAAAGAAGTTTATGAAAAATCTTTCTTGCACGAATCTACACGAATTATACACGAATGTCCACGAATAAAATTCGTGATAATTCGGTTTTTGATTCGTGTTAATTCGTGTTTAAAAAATAG
>Ga0123519_10005787_pt1 | contig 19626 bp, 21 predicted proteins | sample YelNatPaOPRAMG02_FD_87396 | JGI IMG/M metagenome (GOLD analysis project Ga0123519, IMG submission 87396) | Hot spring microbial communities from Yellowstone National Park - Yellowstone National Park OP-RAMG-02 (version 2) | ecosystem: Environmental > Aquatic > Thermal springs > Hot (42-90C) ...
CGCCGACCGATACTCCCACCGCGACCGAGACCCCTACTCCCAACGAAACGGCCGTGCTGACGGAGACGCCCACTCGCACCGAGACGGCTACTCCAACCAACACACCTGGCCCCGGTGAGACGGCTGCCCCGACGGAGACGCCCACTCCCACCGCGACGGCTACTCTGACCGAGACACCCACACCAGCAGCGCCGCCGACCGATACTGCCACAGCCGTGCCCTCGCCCACCGAGGCCCTGACCGAAGAGCCGACGCCGACGCCCAGCCTTTCGCCCGCTGAGACGCTGAGCGTCCCCTGAGGACGCGGCCCCACCTCTCACCCTGGCTGCCCCCGGCGGCCCTCGCTCGCCGGGGAGGCGATCCCCAAAGTTGCAGAATCTACACCTTCCCGTCGCGCCGGGGCGCGAATGATCCGCAAAGGCCTGCGCGACATACCTTTGGAGTGTGAAAGGGTCCACATCTGGAGCGAATTGTTCCTCGCAGTTGGGGTATTGACAGCCTTTGCGCACTGTGGTATACTGGTGTTGCTAACGGAAATGATACGATTTCGTCACCGTGTCGCAACCAAGTGGTCTCTGTCGTAAGGGCGAGTGGGGAAGGGCACCGCGGTGTCGGTCTGGACCCGGGAGGGAAGAATCCATGGCTGCCATGATTGACGAGGCGTCACTGTACAGTGTGGATGAGCTGGCGAATCTGTTCGAAGTGAGCCCGCTGACCATCCGCAGGCTGATCCGGCGCACGGGGTTGCCGCTGCGCCGCGTGGGCCACAAGCGCTTTGTGCGGGGCGCCGATTTCCTCGACGCGACGCTCCATGCGCCCGACGATGAGGAGAGGGAAGACGACGTGGCCTGAGGCTCAGGCTCGGGCCGTGCGGTAGGGCAGCATCTGGCTTGGCGCTGCGACGGTGGGCCGCGTGCCTGCTTGTGAGGAGGAGCTTGAGGGGTCCTGGCGGAGGGCTTAGCCTTCGGCCAGGACCCTTTTTGCTGCCTGGAGCGCGTTTGCAGCGTGTGCTATAATCGGAGGCAGACTGTGAGGCCGCCGGCGGCCGGCGCGGGTGACGGTCGCAGCTTGCTGGCCCCACCCGGCCTTGGGGGCCGTGCGATTCATGGCAAAGGAGAGAGCACATGGCACGCAACAAGTTCACCAACGAGGAAGCCAGGCGCGTCGGCGAACAGCTCGGCATCCAGTGGGACAAGTTCGACGTGGACCAGTTCCGGCGGGGCATGAATGTGGAGCTGGAGCATGGCCTGCGCGACCCGAACACCAACGTCACCAACGATGACCCGCTGATCACCGGCAAGATCGCCCTGGCCCACCTCAACGAGTTCCCCGACTATTACGACCGGCTGGAAAAGATGGAGGCCGAGGCCGAGCGCGATTGGGGGGTCGAAGAGGAGGAATAGCCGCTGCCGGGCAGCCCGAGGAAGGTGCGCAGATGAAGACTCTGTGGGTCGTCGCGCTGGTGGCAGTCAACCTGGCGTCGGTGCTGTCGAGCAACATCGCCCTCAAGCTCTCGGCCTGGGCGCCCGACTGGCGCGGCTTCTTGAGCTGGCAGGTCTTCGGGAACCTGGCCGGATTCTTGGGCGTGCTGGCGTTCACGGCCCTGATGCGCATTGTGCCCCTCAACGTGGGCTATGGCATCACCGCGGGGCTCGGCTTTGTGCTGGTGCAGGTCGTGGGCGCGCACCTGTTCTTCCACGAGCCGATCACCCCTGTGCAGGGGCTGGGCGTCGCCGCGGTCACCCTGGGCATTGCACTCATCGCCTCCGGGATCAAGAACGCATGAAGGAGGCCCGCGGTGCAACGCGAGACGGCCCTCGGCCGGGCAAGCCGCCACCTGGTGCGCGCCCTCGACGCCTGGCTGCGCCGCCAGCAGGGCATCTTTGTCTTCAGTGAAGACCCGGACTGCATCTTCCGCCTCTCCCTCGCCGCGGCGCAGGCGCCTATGACCTTCGCCGATGGCACCTCGGTGGCGCCCGGCGATCGACTGCTGGTCATCCACTTTTGGAACGAGCGCCTGCCGGTGGTGCCCCCGGGCGGGCCCGACCTGCACTGGGCGCGGACGATGTATAGGAAGGCCATCGCCTCGCTGCGCCTGCTGGCCGGCTTTCTGCAGGCCCAGGAGGAGCTGGCGGATGTGCGCGCCTGCGGCGCCGACGCGGCCGGCTTCCTGACCGGGCCGGCGCTGGATACGGGCGCCGTCTTTCCACGGCTCGGCTTCGAAATGCTGCGACCGCACGCCCAGGCCGGCCCCTGGGGGCGCTTTGTCGAGTTCTGGGAGAATCTGTATAGCTGGATGCTCGTGTGGGCCTACAACCCGTCGACCCTGCGCGGCAAAACGCCGTGGACGTTGGAGCGTTTTGGGCTCTGGATTTCTCGCGCGACGCTCCTCGAACGCTACGGCCGGCCGCCGGCGGCCGACGAGGCGCCCGCAGGCGAGAAGGTTGCGGCGCAGGAGGCATGCGGCCGATGATGGCCCGCGCAGGGGCGAGCACGGGTGTGGCTTCATGGAAAGGCCGGCGGAGCCGCATGGTCGCATTGGGGCAAGGGGCGGCCGCTGCAACCCCCGACGCCCAGAGGAGGAGGCAATCCTGTGAAGAGGGTGGGTTTTGTGCTCAAGGTGAGGGCAGACCGGCTCGAGGAGTACAGGGCGCGGCACAGGGCGGTGTGGCCCGAGATGCTGGAGGCACTGCGCCGCAACGGCTGGCACAACTATTCGCTCTTCCTGCGCGATGACGGCCTCCTCTTCGGCTATTTCGAGACGCCCGAGAGTTTCCAGGCTGCGCTCGATGGCATGGCCCGTGAGGAGGTCAATGCGCGCTGGCAGGACGCCATGGCACCCTTCTTCGAGGGCCTTGGTGGCGGCCATGCCGACGAGGGCATGCTCGAGCTGGAGCAAGTCTTCCACCTCGACTAGTGCTGCTTTGTCAGTATCCTCACGGAGCGCCTGGTGCCTTCGTAGTGGCGGCTAGAGCCGCTTGCCTTTGGCTGCAAGGCGGCGCTGCACCGGGCGCCGAACGGCCAAGGCCGTCGCTACGAAGGGCCTGTTTCCACGCAGATTGCGCCTGGCGTTGATAACCTCCGCGACATCATCCAGGTGGGGCTGCGTGTGGGCCCGGCGCACGAGCTGGAGCGGCGGGTGTGCCTCCTCATCAAAGCGCGCCCCCGACAGCCGCGCTGCAGGGCTGCTCTGGTGTCTCGTCTAGTACTGCGACCGTACTTGCCCATCGGGGCGTACCATGCCATCCGGGCATCACGCTTCGCGCGTGACCCGAGCGGAACCCTTTAGGGGGTTTGGGCGGGTTGGGCGCAGCCGGGCCGCCCGCGGGCGGCCCGGCTGCGCCCAACCCGCCCAAACCCCTCATTCCCGTATTCCCCGCCCCCTGCAGGGGCGGGGTTAGGGGTGGGGGCAGCACCATACACCGAATGCTGGCATACAGGCTTGCCCCCAAACTGAACTGCGCCCCCGCCAAAATGCCTATTGACAGAAGACGCCGGGCGCCGTATAATCCAGACAGCATATACCCCCTAGGGGTAGGGACCGGGATGGATGCAGAGGCGAGAGACGAACTGTTGCTGCGCCTGCGCAGCATCGAAGGGCATATCCGGGCCATCGAGCGCATGCTCGATGACGGTCACGCCTGCGTCGACGTGGTGCGGCAGACGCTGGCGGCCAAGCGCGCCCTGGAAGGGGCGAGCCGATTGCTCGTCGCTGGCCATCTGCAGGCCTGCGTGAGGATGGATCCCGGCAGCGAACGCGTGGTGCAGGACCTGCTCGACGTGCTCCAACTGTCGGTGCGGCTCTAGGTCGTGTTTGCAAACCTACGTAGCATAGGGCCTTGTGCCCGTTTCGCCTCGGCACGGCCTCAGACTCGCAGCCAGCGACGCCCACAAGAGCCTGCCCTGAGGAATGCGAAGGGGGCTATTCTACGGCTCTGCAGGCACGACCTAGGCGACAGCCTACTGTTCTTGGGCGGTGGCGCGTTGCCCTATCGCAATGGGCCACTGGCCACCAACCTTAGCGGAGGAGACCTTCCATGGCAAGAGAGACACTGAGCGTGCCCAACATCTCGTGCATGCACTGCATCCGGCGCATCACTCAGGCTCTGAGCAAGGTGCCTGGCGTCAAGGACGTGCAAGGCGATGTCGAGACCAAGAAGGTCACAGTGACCTATGAGGGTGCCGATACGATGGCTCGAGTGCGCGCGGCGCTGGAGGAGATCGGCTACCCGGCGGAATAAGGAACTGAGGGAACTGGAGGAACTGGGGAACTGAGGGGCTGGCTAAGGCCCCTCAGTTCCCTCAGTTCCTTCTGATGAGAGGCCCTGATGGAGAAACTCATTTCTTTGCCCGTGTTGGGCATGACTTGCGCCAACTGTGCGCTGGCAATCGAGCGTGCGCTGAAGAAGCTGCCGGGGGTGCTGGAGGCGACGGTCAACCTGGCGCTGGAGCAGGCGACCGTGCGCTATGACCCTGCTGCCCAGTCGTTGGCGGCCCTGATCGGAGCGGTGGAGGACGCCGGCTACAGCGTCGTCGTCGAACGAGTGGACCTGCCCATTCAGGGAATGACCTGCGCCAACTGTGTCCGGGCGATCGAACAGGCGCTGACCAGGCTCGACGGCGTCCTCTCGGCGAGCGTCAACCTGGCAACGGAGCGGGCGACGGTGGAGTATGTGCCGACCCTGGTGAGCCGGGCGCAGATGGTCAAGGCGGTGGATGGCGCCGGCTATCGCGTCATCGAAACTGCTGCGGCCGAGCCCTCACGAGATGTGGAGATGGAGGCGCGCCAGCGCCAAGTCCGCACCCAGCGCCACAAGCTGCTGTGGAGCGTGCCCCTTGCCCTCGGCCTCATGCTCCTGAGCATGCTGCCCGACATGGGGCTGCTGCCCGACTTTTCCTGGCGGCGGCTGCTGCTTCTCGCGATGGCGACGCCGGTGCAGTTCATCATCGGCTGGCAGTTCTACCAGGGTGCGTACAAGGCGCTGCGCAACGGCGCAGCCAATATGGACGTGTTGATCGCCCTGGGCAGCTCGGCTGCCTACCTGTATAGCCTGGCCACGACCTTCGTGGTGCAGGGGCCGACGTTCTACGATAGCGCGGCCACGATCATCACCCTGATCGTGCTGGGCAAGTACCTGGAGGCGCGGGCCAAGGGGCAGACGTCAGAGGCCATCCGCAAGCTGATGGGACTGCAAGCGCGCGCGGCGCGGGTGCTGCGCGATGGTGTCGAGGTCGATGTGCCGGTGGACGAGGTTGTGCCCGGTGATGTGGTGATTGTGCGGCCGGGCGAAAAGATCCCGGTCGACGGCGTGGTGCGCGAGGGGCACTCGGCGGTCGACGAGTCGATGATCACCGGCGAAAGCCTGCCGCTGGCCAAGGGGCCGGGCGATCGCGTGATCGGCGCCACGATCAACCGCCAGGGCCTGCTGCGCTTCACGGCGACCAAGGTGGGCAAGGACACGGTGCTGGCCCAGATCATCCGTCTGGTGCAGGATGCCCAGGGAAGCAAGGCGCCCATCCAGCGCCTGGCCGACCGGGTGGCCGCGGTGTTCGTGCCTGCCGTCGTCTCGATCGCGGTCGTCACCTTTGCGGTGTGGATGTTCGTGCTGCCCGCGGTGCTCGGGCCGGGGGCGCTGGTATTCGGCATGCCGTTGGGCTTTACCCGCAGCCTGCTGAACATGATCGCCGTCCTGGTCATCGCTTGCCCCTGCGCCATGGGGCTGGCGACGCCCACTGCCATCATGGTGGGGACGGGCAAGGGCGCCGAGATGGGCATCCTGATCAAGAGCGGCGGCGCCCTGGAGCGGGCCGGTCAGGTCACCGCGGTGGTGCTCGACAAGACTGGCACCCTGACCCAGGGCCGGCCGGCGGTTACCGACGTGGTGGCGGCTGCCGGCAGAGACGAAGGCGACCTCCTGCGCTGGGCGGCTGGCGCCGAGCGTGGCTCGGAGCATCCCCTGGGCGAGGCTGTGATCCACGAGGCGAAGGCACGGGGGCTTCAAGTCCGTTCGCCGGAAGAGTCGCAGGCGGTGGTGGGCCAGGGCCTGGTGGCGCGCCTCGATGGACACCGCGTGGCTGTGGGCAGCCCGGCGCTCTTGGAGGCGGAAGGGGTGGGCCTGGGCGCAATGGAGGCGCCCCTGGCCCAACTGCGCAGCGAAGGCAAGACCGCGGTGGCTGTGGCCGTCGACGGGGTGCTCTGGGGCGTGATCGGCATTGCCGATACGCTCAAGCCCACGTCGCGGGCGGCGGTGGAAGAGATGCGGCGTATGGGCCTTGAGGTGGCCATGCTGACCGGCGACAACCGGCAGACGGCGGAGGCGATAGCGGCTCAGGCAGGCATCGACCGGGTGCTGGCTGAGGTGCTGCCCGCCGACAAGGCGCGCCAGGTGCAGGCGCTGCAGGCTGAGGGCCACGTGGTGGCGATGGTGGGCGACGGCATCAACGATGCGCCTGCCCTCGCCCAGGCCGACGTCGGCATCGCCATCGGCACAGGCACCGACATTGCCGTGGAGGCCGCCGATATCGCGCTGATGTCGGGCGACCTGCAGGGGGTGGCGGGGGCCATCGCCCTCTCCAAAGGGACCCTGCGCACGATCCGGCAGAACCTGTTCTGGGCGTTCTTCTACAATGTCATCGGCATCCCGGTGGCGGCGCTCGGTGCCTTGAGCCCGATGCTCGCAGCGGCTGCAATGGCCTTCAGCTCGGTCTTTGTGGTGACCAACTCGCTGCGGCTGCGCGGTTTCAAAGTGCGGAGGCCAGCTCCTCCTGCGAAGGGAGTGCGCCTGTTCACCCGCCCTGGCTGCACCGACTGCGCCGACGCCAAGCGCTTCTTCGACGAGAGGGGCATCGCCTACCAAGCTCTGGATGTGATCGCCGATGCGCGGGCAGCCGGGGAGGCGCTGGCTCTGGCGGGCACCCATGTCACTCCCATCATCAGCGTGGGGGAACGGGTGTTCATCGGCTTCAGTGCGAACCGGGAGGCCATCGAGGCGCTGTTGGCCGCTGAGCCGGCCGGCGCCCAGATGGCAGGGGCGAGCTAGCGCTGCAACGGAGCCCAGCTCCGTTGCAGCGCTGTGAGCGACCCGGCGCGAACGTGCAGGAGCACAAACTGGCCCCTTGCAGTCTGGTTTGCCTCCGCTCGGTTGTCGGATTCCAGAAGCCATGGTACAATCGCTCTCCGTCTTGAACGCTTTTTGGCGCTGATGATGGTTGTCTTCACCGGAGGCCGGGATGAATCGCGCTGCGTGGCTGAGGAGGGCCGCTTCGGGCGGCCTGGCACTTTGGCTGTGGCTCGTCGCGTTCTTGCCTGCTCGCGCCGATGGCGTGGTGCGAGTCTTTTACTTCTATTCCCCGGAGTGCTCTCACTGCCAGGCTGTCGCGCGCGATGTGCTGCCAGGCATCCGCGAGCGCTATGGCTCGCGGCTGGAGATGCGCATGTTCGACGCGCGGGAGCCTCACAACTATGAGGTGCTCGTCAAGCTTGAGGGGCAGTTCGGCGTCAAGGAGGGCGGGCTGCCGGAGGCGTTTGTCGGCAACAGCGTGCTGATCGGTGAGGCGGCCATGCGCGATTCGCTGGCCCCGACGATCGACCGCTACCTGGCCGCAGGGGGCACCGAGTTCCCCAGCCAGGATATGCCCGTGGACATGCCTGCCCAGCCCACAGCCACGCCGGCCCCGGTGGCCGCCCCCATCAACCTGGCCTACTTTTTCAAGCGCGGCTGCAGCGAATGCGACCGCGCTGCCTACGACCTGATGCTCCTCAAGACGCGCTACCCCAACCTGAAGGTCACTTCGTTCGACATCGCCGAGCAGCAGCCACTCTCGGAGGCGCTGGGCCAGTTGGCCGGGCTGCGGCCAGATCAGCGGCTGGTCACCCCTTCGGTCTTTGTGGGGAGCGATGCTCTGGTGGGGCCAGATGTGACGCTGTTCAAGCTCGACGAGCTGTTGCAGCGCTATCAGGGCACCGGGGCGCCGCCTGTCTGGGAGCACCTGCAGACTCAGGATGCTGCCCTGAGCATCATCGAGCGCTTCCGCTCCTTTGGACCGTTGACCGTGGCCGGCGCCGGGCTGATCGACGGCCTGAACCCCTGCGCCTTTGCGACCATTGTCTTCTTTATCTCGTACCTGGCCTTCCTGGGCCGTTCTCGGAAGGATATGCTCCTGGTCGGCACCGCCTTTACGCTTGGCGTGTTTGCCACCTACCTGCTCGTGGGGCTGGGGGCGCTGCGTTTCGTCCAGGCGCTGTCGGGCATCCAGGTGGCCGGGCGGATCGTCTACGGGGCGATGGGAATCGCGTGTCTGGTGTTCGCAGGCCTGAGCGTGCGCGATGCCTGGCAGGCGAAGCGGGGCAAACCCGAGGCGATGCAGCTCAGGCTGCCCCGTTTCTTGCAGAAGAGGGTACACCAGGTGATCCGCGAGAACAGCTCACGCCGGGCCTTTGTGGGCGTGGCGGCCTTTACCGGCCTGGTGGTCTCGCTCTTGGAGCTGGCCTGCACCGGCCAGGTCTACCTGCCCACGATCCTGTTCGTCCTCGGTGTCCCCCAGCTCAGGTTGCACGCCGTATCGTACCTGGTGCTCTACAATGTGGTCTTTGTGGTGCCGCTCGTCGTGGTCTTTGTGGTGGCGGCCCTGGGCACCAGCTCGGCCCGGCTCTCTACGGTGGTGCAGAAGCATACCGGCACCATCAAACTGCTGACGGCGCTGGTCTTTGGGTTGCTCGGCCTGTGGCTGCTGACGACGGTGCTGTGAGAGGCTGGCGATGCGAGTGATGCGATGGGGCCAGGTAACCCTGCTGGCGCTGGCAATCCTGCTCCTGGCGAGCGGTTGCGGGGGCATGGCGGCCGTCGGCAGCCAGAAAGGCAACACTGCGGCAGATTTCTCCCTGCCTACTCTGGCCGGAGGGGCCGGCAACCTGCTCGACTACCGCGGCAAAGTGGTCGTCCTCAACTTTTGGGCTTCGTGGTGCGGGCCCTGTCGGGCAGAGATGCCGGATATGCAGATCGTGTACAGCGAACTGCGCGATCGGGGCCTGGTGGTGGTGGGGGTGAACCAGGGCGAGGCGCGCGACACGGTGGCCTCCTTTGCGCGCGAGTTCGGCTTGAGCTTCCCCATCTTCCTCGATGAGAGCCAGAGCATCGCCGGCAAGTATGGGGTCCGAGCCTACCCCACCACCTTCATCATCGGGCGCGACGGTGTGATCCGCAATGTCATCGTGGGCGGCCCGCTCACGCGCACGGCGATCCGCCGCGAAGTGGAGGGACTGCTCAAGTGAGGCCACGATCCGTGCTGCGCCCCGCAGTCGCGCTTGCCGTGGCGGCATGGGTTGCCATCGCGGCCACTTCCTGCCTTCCGCAGCGGCAGGCGCAGGCCGCTGTCGCCTCGACGGCCTCGCCCACGGCACCTACCGCCACGCCGGCCCCGAGCCGGGGGCCGGCAGCGGTCGGTCGGCCGGCTCCCGATTTCGCCCTGCCCACGGCCAAAGGGCAGACGGTCCGGCTTTCCGACTATCGCGGCCAGGTCGTGTTGGTGAACCTGTGGGCTACCTGGTGCCCGCCCTGCCGCATGGAGCTGCCGGAGTTGGTGGCTGCCTTCAACCGCTACAGAGACCGCGGCTTCACCATCCTCGCCGTCAATCAGGGCGAGGGGCGCGACGAGGTGCAGGCCTTTGCCGGGGAGTATGGCATGGCTTTCCCGGTGCTGCTGGACCCGGAGGGCCGCGTCCTCAGCCTGTACCCTACGCGCGGCATTCCGGCTTCTTTCCTGATCGACCGGCAGGGTGTGGTGCGCCAGATCGTCATCGGTGCGTTGGACGGGGATCAGTTGGCGCAGTTGGTTGAGCCGCTCTTGGGCAGGTGAGGGTGTAGGATGACAAGGGTGACGGACGCAGCGGCTGCTGCGCGGCGCAAAGGACCGCCGGTGCAGGTGATTGTGGTGGGCGTGGTGGCTGTGGCAGCCATCGTGTACCTGGTCTTCTTCAGCATGGGTGGTGCCACGGTGTACTCACTGACTATCCCCGAGTTGCGGGCCAAAGGGCCGGCAGCGGTGGGCCAGGGCGTGCGGGTATCGGGGATGCTCGACGCCAAGTCGGTGTCGTTTGACCCTCAGGCCGTGATCCTCACGTTCAACCTGGTGAGCGACGGTCAGACCTTGCCTGTGGTGTACAAAGGGGTCAAGCCCGACAACATGCGCGACGATGCCGAGGTGATTGTCGAGGGCAAGCTGCAGGCCGACGGCAGCTTTGCGGCGAGCTCGCTCCTGTTCAAGTGCCCCTCCAAGTACGAGTCGGGCACGCCGACCCCAGGGCGGTAGCACTTGGGGCGTACTCGATGCCCGTGCGCGGGTAGCTGTGCGAACTCGGCGTCTGCCGGCCAGCATGCTCCGCGCCGGCCCGGCACCGTCCCGGATGGGTGTTTCGGCCAGCCCGCCCGAAACACCCCCAGAGGTTCCGTTCCGGGCCTGTGCTCAGCCTGGCGCCCGGATGGCGCACGTGGGCTCAGGCACCGTTGCAGTGGCAGGCGTGCCTGACGCGAGGGAGGAGTTGTCTGCAGATGATGACGGATGTCGGTTCGGCCGCCCTTCTCCTGGCCCTGGTCTTCTCGCTGTATACCGCGGCGGCGGGCTACCTGTCGGCACGTCGCCTGCGTTCGGACCTCCTGGCGAGCGCCCGCCGTAGCGCGGTGGCGACTCTGGTCCTGGTGACGGTGGCCGGCCTGGTGTTGGTGCTGCTCCTGTTCCGGCACGACTATCAGGTGCTCTACGTGTACCAGCACATCAGCTCTGCGCTGCCGCCGCTCTACACCTTTGCGGCGCTCTGGGCGGGGCAGGAGGGGTCGCTCCTGGTGTGGCTGTGGCTGCTGGCGGTGTTGACGGTCATCGCGATGCGCCAACGGGCGGCCTGGAGCCGGGAGCTGGAGCCCTACGCCCTGGCGGTGCTCGGCCTGGTCGAGGCGTTCTTTGCGCTCCTGCTATGCCTGGTGAGCAGACCCTTTGTGCTCCTGCCGGCGCGGGCGGTCGACGGGATGGGCCTGAACCCGCTGCTGGAGAACCCAGGCATGGTCTATCACCCGCCGACCCTTTTCGTGGGCTATGCAGCCTTTGCGATCCCCTTCGCCTATGCCATCGCGGCGCTGGCCACGGGCCGGTTGAGCGGCGATTGGTTGCGGGGCATTCGCCGCTGGAATCTCGTGGCCTGGGCCTTTTTGGGCATTGGCATCCTCCTGGGGGCGCAGTGGGCGTACGTGGAGTTGGGCTGGGGGGGCTATTGGGGATGGGACCCGGTGGAGAACGCCTCGCTCATCCCCTGGCTCACGGGCACGGCGCTCCTGCACTCGGCGATGATTCAGGAGCGGCGCGGGCTGTTCAAGGTGTGGAACCTGCTCCTCATCGTTGGCACCTTCCTGCTGTGCATCTTTGCCACCTTCATCACCCGCAGCGGCTTTGTGCAATCGGTGCATGCCTTCAGCCGCTCATCGATCGGCTACTACTTCCTGGGCTTCATTGGGCTGTGGGTGGTGGCCTCGCTGTGGCTGATCGCTGCGCGGCGCCGAGAGCTGCGTTCCGACGCCATGGTGGAGGAAGTGGTGTCGCGTGAAGGCACCTTCCTGCTCAACAACATCCTCTTCACCGGCCTGGCGGTGGCGGTGCTTCTGGGCACCCTGTTCCCGGCCTTGACCGAGGCTCTTTCGGGCACACAACTTGCGCTGGATCGCAGCTTCTTCGACCGGGTGAGTGGGCCCGTGGCGCTGGCCATGCTGGCGCTCCTGGGGGTCTGCCCCCTGCTGGGCTGGCGGCGCACTGGCAGGCTGCGAACGGTGTTGCCCTTCCCTGCCGGTGCGGGCCTGGCGACGGCGCTGCTCCTGGGGCTGGTAGGGGGCGTGCGCGATGGCCTGGCGCTCTTCGCTTTCGGCCTGATCGCCTTTGCTGGCGCTACGGTCATCGTCGAGTTTGTGCGCGGGGTGCGGGCGCGGGGCAAGGTGGCCGGTGAGTTGCCGCATCGGGCCTTGCTCAACCTGCTGCTGAAGAACCGGCGCCGCTATGGCGGCTACATCGTCCACCTGGGTGTGGTGCTCATTGCCCTGGGCATTACGGGCCAGGGCCTTTTCAAGAGCGAGCGCCAGGTCACCCTGCAGCGCGGCGACGCCGTGACCATCGGCCACTACCAGGTGCGTTTCGAGGACCTGTCGTCGGAGGCTGCGGCTGTCAAGGAGCGCCACGTGGCGACGATGGGCGTGTACCTGGGCGATCAGCGCATCGCATCGCTGCGGCCCGAGTACAACTTTCACTACAACGTCCAGCAGTACGTGTCGGAAGTGGCCATTCGCAGCACGCTGACGGAGGACCTGTATGTGGCGATGGCGGGCATCTCGGCCGATGGCAGTGCAGTGACCTTCCGGGTGCTCCTGAACCCGCTCATGGCCTGGCTGTGGATTGGCGGTGTCGTGCTCCTGGCCGGGACGTTGATCGCGTTCTGGCCGGAAGGCGGCCGGCAAGTGCGCGTGGCCGTTCCGGCGGCGAGGAGGGCAGCCTCATGAGCGTGCTGATCGTGCTTCTGCTCACGGCGGGGGCCGTGGCCTATGTGGGCTACCCGCTGCTGGCCGGGAGAGGCAGCAGGCCGGTGCTGCTCACAGTGGAGCCCGAGGCGGTGGTGATCGCGGGCGTGGCCTATGCCAGCGAAGAGGAGTGGGCGGTCGATTGGGCGCTCGACAAGGCGGAGGATGGCGTGCCCGAACGAGCGGCAGGCCCCTCCTTGCAGGAGGTCGATGCCGAGATCGAGCGCCGCGTCGCGGCAATGCGCGCCCAGCGCCGCAAACAGCAGGCGCAAGGGCAGGTCAGGCGCACCGTGTGCCCAGAGTGTGGCAAGCCCTTCCAGACCGGCGACCGCTTCTGCGCTCGCTGTGGGGCGCCACACCCCAACGTCTGCCCGCAGTGCGGGGAGCGGCACCGGCCTGGCGACCTCTTCTGCGTGCGCTGCGGTGCGGCGCTGCCAGGAGGGCAGGAATGACCAAGAGGCTCGTGTTCCTGGCTCTGACGGTTGCAGCGCTTGTGGGCGGCCTGTCGCTGTCGGCCCGCGCCGACGGGGCAGTGGTGCAGGGGCAGGTGATCAACGGCACGGCGGGCACAGCGCCCGCGCTGAATGGGCTGCAGGTGCGCCTGTACCTCTTCTCGGGGAACACCCTCAAAGAGACGCGACAGGCGCTTACCGATGCGCAAGGGGCGTTCCGCTTTGAGGGGGTGCCGACGGGCAGCGGCTGGGCGGCCATCGTCTCGGTGGAGTATGCAGGCGTGGAGTACGAGGGCAAGCCTCTGGACCTCACCAACGGCACCGACTTGGGCAGCGATGTGACCATCTATGAGACGACAACCGACGATCAGGCCCTCAAGGTCGAGCGTAGCCATCTGATCGTCGAGATGGGCGTGCGGCAACTCGAGGTCACCGAGCTGGTCGTGCTGAACAACACCGGCGACCGGACCTACATCGGCAGTGAGGAAGTAGTCCCCAACCGCCGGGCGACAGCCCGTGTGCCCCTCCCTGCCGGCGCCAGCGATGTCTCCTTCGCCAGTGAGGACCTGGCAGCGGCGATGGTCCGCACGGGGCAGGGCTTTGTGGACACGCGCCCCATCATCCCCGGCCAGCAGCAGTACGTCCTCTCGTATGCCCTGCCGTGTGAGGGCTCGACCTATAACCTCACCAAGCCGATTGCCTATGCGACGGCTGCCCTCGACGTCCTGGTAGATGCACCGGGCGCTGAGGTCAGCGCGCCCAACCTCGAGCGCCTGGGCGTCCGCCAGGCAGAAGGGCGCTCGTACCAGCATCTAAGCGGCCAATCGCTGCCGCGAGGCACCGACCTGACCATCCGCTTCACAGGGTTGGGGCAGCCTTCGTCGGCACAGGCCGGCCGCCAGGGCTCGGGGGATGTGGCGAGTGCGTCGGAATCGCCCTGGTGGATGGGCCTGGCACCGCTGCTGGCGGCGCTGGCCCTGGCCCCCATGGTGGTGCTGCGCTTGCGGCAGCCCGCGCCCGAACCCTGGCCGTTGCCGCAGCGCCGGACGGCGACGGCGCTGCAAGCGGAGCGGGACCGGCTGCTGGCGGCGATCACCGACCTGGATGAGCAGTACGAGGCGGGCCAGTTGGAGGAAGGGGCCTACCGCAAGCAGAGGCAGACCGTGAAGGATGAGCTGATCAATCTGCTGCTCAGCCCACAGGGCAGGGAAAGTGATGCAAAGCGTGGCGAAGACGGACGGAGAGCCCGCGGCCTTGGCGACGATGGGGCTCGCAAAGAGGTTCGGGCGCGTGGAGGCGCTCCGCGGCGTCGACCTCCAGCTCGCTGAGGGCGATTTCCTGACCCTCTTCGGGCCGAACGGTGCCGGGAAGACGACGCTGATCCGCATCCTGGCGACGCTGATGCGCCCGTCGGCAGGGCGTGTGCTCATCGGCGGCCTCGATGTGGCCGAGTGCACGGCTGAGGTGCGCAGGCTCATCGGCGTCGTGTCGCACCAGACGTTCCTCTACCGCGATCTGACCGCCGAGGAGAACCTGCTCCTCCATGCGCGCCTCTACGATCTGCCGGAGCCGCGGTCGCAGGTGCGCAAGGCGTTGGAGCGGGTGGCGCTGGGGCACAGGGCGGCAGACCCGGTGCGCACCCTTTCGCGGGGCATGCAGCAGCGGGTCTCGATCGCCCGCGCGGTGTTGCACGACCCGGCGATCCTGCTGCTGGACGAGCCGTACAACGGTCTCGACCAGCACGCAGCGGCGAGCCTCACCGGCATCCTCGAAGAGATGGCGCTGCGCGGGCGCACCGTGCTGATGACCACCCACGACCTTGAGCAGGGGCTGGCGCTCTCCAGGAGAGTGGGGATTCTGAACTCCGGCCGTCTGGCCTACCAGGAGCGCACAGCCGGGCTGACGGCGGCTTCCTTCCGCCAACTGTACATGGATGTGGTGGAGGGCAAGGCCAGATGAGCTCCTGGCGCAAGACCTGGGCACTGATTGCCAAGGACATCGCCATCGAACGGCGCACGCGCGAGTCGCTGAACGTGATGTTTGTGTTCAGCGTGATGGTGGTGGTCATTCTGAACTTTGCTTTTGAGCTGCGGGTGGAGAACATCCGCCAGGTGGCGCCCGGGGCGCTGTGGGTGGCCTTTGCCTTCGCGGGCGTGCTGGGCTTGAACCGGTCGCTGGCCCGAGAGCGGGAGGATGGCTGCCTGGAGGGGCTGATGCTGGCGCCCATCGACCGCAGCGCCATCTTTGTGGCCAAGGCGGCGGCTAACCTGCTCTTCATCCTGGGGGCCGAAGCGATCGTCCTGCCGCTCTTCACCGTGCTCTTTGGGGTCAATGTGCTGCGGGCCGACCTTGCCGTGGTGCTCCTCTTGGGGACGGTGGGGCTGGCGGCGGTAGGCACATTGCTGGCAGCCATGGCAGCCCACACGCGAGCGCGCGACGTGCTCCTGCCGATCCTGCTTCTGCCGGTGAGCGTGCCGCTCTTGATCGCTGCCGCCAAGGCGACGGGGGGGCTGCTCGACGGTGTGGGCCTGGCCGGGGTGGCAGGCTGGCTTCAACTGCTCAGCGCCTTTGACGTCCTCTTTGTGGCTGCGTCGTATGTGCTGTTTGGGTACGTCGTGGAGGAGTAGGGTATGATCGCTCGGGAGCGGGCCGGGCTGGCGCTCGCCGGCCTCTCGGGGCTGGCGATGCTGGCGGCCATCTACATGGCCCTGGTCTACGCGCCGACGGAGCGCACCATGGGGGCGCTGCAGCGCATCTTCTACTTCCATGTGCCGGTGGCCATGGTTGCCTTTGTGGCTTTTGGCGTGGCTTTTGTCGCCAGCATCGGCTACCTGGTGAGCGCCGAGCAGCGCTGGGACGACCTGGCCCACAGCGCGGCCGAGATCGGCGAGGTGTTTGCGTCGCTTGTCCTCCTGACCGGCATGCTCTGGGCGCGGGCAGCCTGGAACACTTGGTGGACCTGGGACCCGCGCCTGACGACGACGCTGGTGCTCTGGCTCATCTACGCGGGTTATCTGATGCTGCGCAGCAGTGTGGAGGATGAGATGCGCCGGGCACGCTATGCGGCGGTGTTGGGGATCATCGGCTTTCTCGATGTGCCGGTGGTGTTCATGGCGATCCGCTGGTGGCGCACGATCCACCCTGTGGTCTTTGAGGCGAGCGGCGTCAATCTCGAGCCGGCGATGCTGACCGCGTTCATGGTGGCGATGGTGGCGTTCCTGCTGTTGCTCGCGGCGTTGCTCGTGGCGCGCGTGGGGCTGGAGTCGCTCGCCGAAGAGGTCGAGTTCTTGCGCAGGAGAGTGCAGTGATGGCTGGCTGGTATCTGCTGGTGGCGGCCTATGTGGTTATCTGGGCCTTTGTCTTCGGCTATGTCATCTGGATGGGGCGGCAGCAGGCAGAGCTTCGTCGCGAGGTGGAGGCTCTGCGCAAGGTGCTCGAGGGGAGCCATGGCCCGCGGTCACAGGGGTAGGTCTCTCTGCTCAGGGTTGCTGCGAGCGCAGCGCAGGAGGCCCCAGATTGCCGTTGGGGTTGGTTCGGCGGTGACCCCGGCCGCGCCCTCACCAGGGCGATCGTGTGTTCCCCATTTCGTGCAGGGTCCAGCGGAGTCGGTGACATTGGCAAGGACGGCCTGAGCAGTGGGCTGGGAGTCGACGTTGGTACGTACGATCAACCGCCTTGTTTTGGCCATGACGCGGCATTGGCTGGCGCTGGCCAACGCAGCGATGGCGCTGATGCTGGGCCTGGCCTTGCTGGCGCCCTGGCTCATGGCCCATGGCGCAGCCTGGGCTGGGCAATGGATCTACCTGCTCTACCGGCCGCTGTGCCACCAGTTGCCCGAGCGGTCCTTCTTCCTGTGGGGGCAGCGGGCTGTATACGACCTGCAGGAGCTGAACGCGCATCTGGGCTATGAAGCGCCGGCCCGCTGGATCGGCGATGCGCAGTTGGGCTACAAGGTGGCTTTCTGCGAGCGCGATACTGCCATCTACGCCGGTTGGCTGGTGGGGGGGCTGGGCTTTGCCCTGGTGCGCGACCGGCTGAGACCTCTGCCTTGGCAAGCGTTGGCGGTCCTGGCAGCGCCCATGGTGGTGGATGGGTTGGGGCAGCTCTTTGGAGCCTGGGAGAGCACCTGGTGGATGCGGGTGATCACAGGGGTACTGTTTGCGCTGGGCACCGTCGCTTTCGCCTATCCCTTTGTGGAGCAGGGCATGCGAGATGCGCACGTGATTGCCCGGCGCAGTCTGGAGGAGACCGATGCCGGCGACTGATCAGGTGAGCGTCGGCCTGGCATTCGTAGCGGGCCTCTTCTCGTTCCTTTCCCCGTGCCTTCTGCCGTTGGTGCCGGTGTATATCGGCTACCTCAGCGGTACGACGGTGGCAGACCAACGGGCGCCGCGCCTGCGCGTGCTCGCCCATGCGGGGGCGTTCGTCGCGGGGTTTGGCCTCGTCTTTGTGATCTTGGGCTCGCTGGCGGGGCTGGCGGGGTATCTGGCGACGGAGCCTCATGGGCCTTTGGGCCTGGTGGGGTGGCTGGCTGTGGCGCTGGGCCAGGCAGCGCCATGGCTGGGGCGGCTGGGCGGCCTGGTGCTGATGGTGCTGGGCCTCCACCTCACCGGTCTGGTGCGCATCCCCTGGCTCTACCGCGAGATGCGGATCGAGACCGGAGCGGTGCGCGGCCGGGGCCTGTGGGCATCGGGGCTGGTCGGCATGGCGTTCGCGGCCGGGTGGACGCCCTGCGTGGGGCCCTACCTGATGGCGATCCTGGTGCTGGCTTCCAACAGCGGCACGGTGGCCCGGGGGGCATTGCTGCTCGCTGTGTACTCGCTGGGGCTGGGGCTGCCCTTCCTGCTGGCGGGGGCGGCGCTGGGGGCCGTCTCAGCGCAGTTGCGGCGCCTGAACCGCTACTTGAACGTGGTGTCGATCGTGGGCGGGGCGATGCTCATCGCCATGGGCGCCCTGCTCGTCAGCGGGCGCCTGCAATGGCTGAACGCCTTCTTCAGCAGGCTGTGGCAACCGCCGGTGGGCTAGGAGTAGGCCGGGTTTCTAACCCGGCACCTTCCTAACCCGGCACCTTCCCGCGTTTGCACCGGAGGCCGAAAACTGGTATAATCTAGCGCGTGACGGGGCGTAGCGCAGTCCGGCTAGCGCGCAGCGTTCGGGACGCTGAGGTCGGAGGTTCAAAGCCTCTCGCCCCGACACAGGAAGAGGGCAGCCCAAAGGCTGCCCTCTTTGATTCCTGCGGATTGTCAGCACTCACTGGCCGGGGCGCTGTGCTTTCGCCCGCTGCCACAGCTCCTCGAGTTCTCCAGGGGTCAACTCCTGGGGTTGGCGGCCTGCAGTGGCAGCCTCCTCCTCGACGGCGACGACCCTGGCCATAAAGCGCGCCGTGGCCTCGCGCAGGGCGCTCTCGGCATCGACCTTGAGCCAGCGGGCCAGGCTGACCAGAGTGAAGAGCAGGTCGCCCAACTCGTGGGCCTGTGCCTCGGTCGATGGGGCAGCGCGCAGGCGGGCGAGATCGTGCTCGATCTGACTCCAGATGGCCTCAGCGCTCGGCCATTCGAAGCCGATGCGCGCGGCGCGGCTGCCGATGGCCTGGGCGCGGGCCAGGGCGGGCAAAGCCCCCGAGACGCCTTCGAAGGTCGACGACACCCGGCGAGTGCCCTTCTCTCGGCGCTTGATCTCCTCCCAGTTGCGCAGGATCTCGCCGGTGCCCTCCACCGTCACCTCGCCGAAAACGTGGGGGTGGCGCCGGCGCAGCTTTTGCATGATCTGGCCAACGACCTCCGGCATGGTGAACTCGCCACACTCGGTGGCAATCTGCGTGTGGAGCACGATCTGCAGCAAGAGGTCGCCCAGTTCCTCGCGCAGCTCGTCCATATCATCCAGGTCGAGGGCGGCGAGCACCTCATAGGTCTCTTCGAGCAGGTGCGGGCGCAGGCTCTGATGGGTCTGCTCGCGGTCCCATGGGCAGCCCATGGGGCTGCGCAGGTGGGCGATGAGCTCCTGGAAGCTGATGAGTGAGCCGGGCTGGGGCAGGGGCGGGACGTACAGCGAGGTCAGGTGGTCGGCCTCCTCGCGGTCCAGGTCCTCCAGGGGTAGGGGGCGGAGTTCTTGGCCGGGGATGCCGGCGTTGCGGACCACGGTCACCATGTGGTCGGGCGGATAGACGTTCAGGAGAGTCAGCTTGACATCCGACGCCACCTGGCGGCTGTAGACCTGGGCGACGAGGGCGGGGCGGTCGGGGTCGAGGAGGGGGCTGTGCTGGGCGGCCAGGTCGAGGGCGTCGGTGATCTGCAGGCCGAGGGCATCGATGCGCAGGGCGCTCAATACCGGCTCGACGAAACTGAGGCCGTCGACCAGGCGCACGGCCAGGCCGCGCTCGGCAGCTCCGTCGAGGATCAGGCGGACGGAGGTCTCGCCCACCAACGGGTGCCCCGGCACGGCGTAGACGACCCCCTCCGGCCGCGCCCCCAGGGCCAACACCTGGTCGGCAATGGCCCGGTAGAGGGCATCGAAGGTCTCGGCCGAATCGTACAGGGCGTCGAATGAGTGCACGGTGGGATGGCCAGGGAGGGCGGCGACGATGGGGTGGCGGCGGGTGCGCACGTGGACCTCGCGGGCCTCAGAGA
>Ga0123519_10005788_pt1 | contig 19624 bp, 15 predicted proteins | sample YelNatPaOPRAMG02_FD_87396 | JGI IMG/M metagenome (GOLD analysis project Ga0123519, IMG submission 87396) | Hot spring microbial communities from Yellowstone National Park - Yellowstone National Park OP-RAMG-02 (version 2) | ecosystem: Environmental > Aquatic > Thermal springs > Hot (42-90C) ...
GGCAACGTAGATGTTGCCGGTCGCGTCGAGTGCGATCGACTGCGCGCTTTCAGTGCCGCTTCCGCCCAGATAGGTCGAAAATACCAGCGATGAGGTCCCAGGATTGATCTCTGCGACAAATGCGTCCGAAGGTCCTGCAAGAGTTGTCTGCAAGGCGTTTTGTGTAGGAAAGTCAGAAGAAAGCGTGTATCCAGCCACGTACGGGTTCCCTGACCCGTCGAGAGCAATGGCAAGCCCCTCATCCGCGCCGCTTCCACCCAGGTACGTCGAGAATAGCAGAGCCGTGCCGCCAGGGTTGAATTCCGTGACGAACGCGTCGGAGACTCCTCCAAAGCTCCCCTGCAAAGGATTCATTGTCGGAAAGTCGCCAGACTGCGTGAAGCCGGTAACGAAGGCGTCACCCGAAGCGTCCACAGCAACCGCGCGCCCGTAGTCGATCCCGCTGCCACCAAGGTAAGTGGAATAAACAAGCGTTGTTCCGGAAGGGTCAAGCTTGGCCAGGAACGCATCGGTATTTCCGACATAGCTCGTCTTGTAGGCTCCGCTCGTGGTGGGAAAGTTGGCCGATGAAGTGTAGCCGGTAATATAGGCGTCACCTGAGGAATCAACCGCAATGCCGCTCCCAAAATCGTTGTCGTTTCCGCCGAGGTAAACCGAATAAACGAACGATGTGCCGGACGGATTGAGCTTTGTGACGAACACGTCCGTTCCACCCCCGTTGGTCGTTTGTACGCCTGAGGATGTTGTGGGGAAATTGAGCGATGCCGTTTGTCCAGTGACATAAGCATTCCCGGAGGCATCAACGGCAATGCCACGGCCCACATCGCCTCCGTTGCCGCCCAGATAGGTTGAGTATGTGAGGACCGGATCGATCACCAGAGGCTGGGCGCGGTCATAATCCCCGAGTGCAAAAGCCACTCTGTTTCCCGCCCGGAGAACGTAGTGAACATCGATCTCCTTGTGGCGCCCATCTTTATCCTGATAGGCCCTCGGTCGCTGAAAGCTAACCTCGCCCCCGCGCACCTTCAGCACCAGGTCGCCGGAAGGATTGAGGTACATATCTTTTGCGCCTTGCAGGACCAGGCCGATTCGTTTTGGGTCAGATCCGGGAGAAACGATGAAGTCATTTTCCAACCGACCCTGGCGGCCGTAATAAACCAGGTCAATGCCGGGATAGATCTGATGAAATCTCACCCGAGAAAAATTGGGAATGCGGGTATGCCAGTTGCGGGGGTCACTCCCCAGAAAATAGCTCGTATAGCCCTGAAGCTGCCCGTCCCCGGTCGATTTCGCGCGAGGATTCGCTCCCAACAGTTTCAGGCTTACAATGTCATCGGACTTCGAGAAAGAATGACGAGAGAGGTCGAACTTAACGACTGAATCGCCCTTCGATGGCAGCACGTTGCTTGCCTGCGATGGGCCAAAGTTGAGGGCGGGGACATTAGCTTTTCGGTCCGATGTTTCAAATCTTGTGAGCTGAAGTACGGCTGCGCTTTGGGTAAGGAAGAGCGTAAAACCTTGCCCTCGGGCCAGATACCTCACCAGCGGTGACGTCTGGCCTTCGTTCTTCTCAAAGCTTAGAGGCAATCGTGCCATCGAAACTACTGGTCTGGTTCGATGAACAGCCTTAACGCCCCCGGCTCGGCCGAATTCCGCCGCCCAGCACACAAGCCCCAGAGACGCAGCCACTGAAAGGCAGATGATTTTATATCTTTTCAAAACGCTCTATCCCTTCACTTTGATGGAATCGCTCGCACTCACGCCAGACAGCCCAGCGGGCTCAAGCATTCAACAGGGCTTCAGGCGGCGGTCCAACTCGGAACAAAAGATTAACCCGCCCGCCATTCCTCCCAAACTTGAATCCAAGCGTGACTGCTTGCACTCACGTAAAACCCCGCTGACGCGGTTGAGATCATCAATGCCAAGACGTCCTGTAGCGGGAACGGGTCCTTAAAGCGGTAGTTAAGAACGGGTCGCAACCAAAATATAATACACTCTCCCAACTCGGCTCATACCAGTGAAAAGAATCCAAGGCCCCAGTGCAAACTGTCTTGTTAGCCCTCTCCTCCACTGAAGGGACTTTATCCCCTAACGCGCTGATATCGAATATCATACAATACACTCTGGCCGCTTGCCGCGCAACTTAGCTGCAGAGGCTTTTTCGACCCAGACAAAGCGGACTCAAATCTCTGCTTGACAAACCTGGCTGTAACCGCGATTCAGGCCTTCAGCAATCCGAAAAGCTTTGATGCAAAACCCCGTGGATGAGGTTATTTGGCCAACTGAGAGTGTTCCCAAACCGGATTAGAGAAATTACGCTTTGCCGATCGGCACCGAATCTGATACAAAAGGGCCGGTTCGGTAATGGTCTTCCGCGGAACTGCGAAAATGGGTGCAAAATTCGGGAGCGCGAATCAATCTCCAATGCGCCGGAGGCTCAAATGGGGCGCACAGGCGGCGGTCTTGGTGTTTGCGGCCAGTTTGGCCGGACTATCGAGTCCAAACTCATCACCGCCCCAAGCCCAGTTGGACAAAGCAAGAAAGCTATTTGCCCTCCAGTGTGCCGGCTGTCATGGTGCTGACGCTCGCGGCGGCGAGTACGGCCCGCCGCTGGCTGCCGCGAGGAGCCTGCGGGGCCGGTCCGCTGGTTGGTTGCGCAGCGTTATCCAAAATGGAATTCCAGATGCCGGCATGCCAGCATTCAACCTTCCCGCTGGCGATCTCGATGCCCTCGCCGCCCTTATTCGGTCCCTGAACATTCCCGCTGCGGAAGCTCCCGTATCGGGGGACCGCAGTGCGGGAGAACGTTTTTTCTTCGGCGAAGGCCGCTGTACCTCATGCCATATGGTCTTCGGCAGAGGCTCAGCCGTTGGTCCGGACTTGTCAAATGTTGGGCAGGAGATGACCGTCGGGGAAATCCGCTCATCCCTGCTCCATCCAAGCGCTAACATCACGCCCGGCTACGAGATGGTGACGGTCCACTTGCGAGACGGGAAAACGCTGCAGGGTTTTGTTCGCAGCCGAACTAACTTCGAAACGGTTATCCAGGATTTGAATGGTCAGTTTCATCCGCTGGGTGAAGATTCCATCGAGACAATCAGCCCCGAGACGAAATCACCGATGCCATCTGTCAAGGTGAGCCCTGAGAAGTTGCAAGATCTTATCGCGTATCTCAGCAGCCTGACAGGAGTAAAACCCGGCTTGGGGAAAACAGTGGAGCACACCGAAGCAAGCGGCATCCCCTTCCCACGAATTCTGTATCCGAAGCCTGGCGACTGGCTGACTTATAACGGCAATCTGAGTGGAAATCGTTTCAGCCCGTTAACACAAATCAACACCACCAACGTAGGCCAATTACGCCTGAAATGGATTTTCACCGTTCCACTCTGGAAGCAGTTCCTCCCGGACACCGCTTACTTTAAAGAAAACATGAAGTATTTCGGTCTTGAGGTCACACCTCTGGCAGCGGATGGGATCATGTACGTGACAGGGCCGCACCAGGCATTTGCTCTGGACGCTGCAACTGGCCGGGAAATCTGGTCCTATTCGCGCCCGCGCTCCCGGATATTGACGGGTGATGCGGCGCTCGGCACGAACCGTGGGATGGCCATCCTCGGCGACAAGGCTTTCATGGTGACAGACGACGCCCACCTGATTGCTTTGAACCGTACAACGGGGAAATTAGTGTGGGAAGTGATCATGCCGGATGAGCCGATGCATTATGGTTCAACCGTGGCCCCACTCGTGGTCAAGGATATGGTGATCGCCGGCGTTTCCGGTGGCGATTGGGGCATCCGCGGATTTATTGCCGCGTACAGGGCTTCCGACGGGAAACGCCTTTGGCGGCGCTGGACCATTCCCGCAAAGGGCGAACCCGGAGCCGAAACCTGGGGTGGCAATCCACCCAAAACGGGAGGCGGAGCAACCTGGTTGACGGGCTCTTACGATCCGGAAACCGATACGCTGTACTGGCCCACCGGAAATCCTTATCCCGATTCCGACGACCGCGGTCGCCCGGGAGATAACCTTTACACGAACTGCATTCTGGCACTGAACCCAAACGATGGCACACTGAAGTGGTATTACCAGGTCACGCCTCATGACACCCATGACTGGGACTCAAACGCTCCACTGGTCCTTGTGGATACAACGTTCCAAGGGCAACAACGCAAACTCCTCCTGCATGCGGACAAGAATGGTTTCTTTTATGTGCTTGACCGCACGAGCGGATGCGTCTTGCTGGCCAAACCTTTCGTGCGCGTGACGTGGGCCAGCGGAATTGGTGCTGACGGCCGGCCGGAACTCCTTCCAGTCAATGGTCCCCTCTGTCCCGGCGAGTATGGCACGAATTGGAATGCCACGGCATTCAATCCCGCGAACCGTCTCTACTACGTCATGGCCCTGGAGAAGTGCGTTATGAAGCTTTCCGGCAGTAACTGGAATGCGACGAACACTGGAGATGAAGTCGGCCGGAAATACCTCGAAGCCATTAACATCGATACTGGAAAAGCCGTCTGGAGAATCCCGCAGATCGGGCCGGTCGAAGGCAAGAGGGACGCGGGAGTGCTGGCAACTGCCGGCGGTCTGCTCTTTTATGGCGACCCGAGTGGTAATATTGTGGCCGCTGATTCCCGCAACGGGAAAGCACTCTGGCACTTCCCGACGAATGGCGAGAACAAGGCTTCGCCCATGACATACACGGTGAACGGGAGGCAGTACATAGCGCTGGCGGTCGGCCCGAACATCCTTTGCTTTGGACTGCCCTGAAGAAGGAGAATCCAAGTGAATAACAAGGTGTCAAGGCGTGAATTCCTTCAAGCTTCTGCGGCTGGTGCGATGCTAAGCTCGATCGCCCACCCGCTAGCCACGCCAAACCCTGCTCGCAAAGCTTTCCGCGGGACCCTCTGTCTGTTCTCAAAGCCGGTCCCCCAATTGAATTGGCGGGAACTGGCACAGAACGCCAAGCGAGCCGGCTTTGACGGAATTGACTTGACCGTCCGTCCGGAAGGACACGTTCTTCCGGAGCGCGTAGCAACGGACCTTCCCAAAGCGGTGGAAACGATCCGCAAAGAAGGGCTTGAAGTCCCGATGATCACGACGGCGCTGCTTTCGGCGGATGATCCCACCGCAGGGCCGATCATCAGCACGGCGGGAAAACTCTCCATCCCTTTCCTGAAACCCGGCTATTACCGCTACAAGCTCGTAAATGTTCTGCGGGAAGTTGATGAAGCCGGGCGACAGCTTCGCGGCCTGGTTGAACTGGCAAAGGACCATGGGATGCAAGTGGGTTATCACAATCACCCTCATTACATCGGCGAGGCCATCTGGGACATGGCACGCGTCATCGAGCCGCTCGATCCGCAGTGGTGCGGTTTCTACTTCGACTTGTGCCAGGCCACCATGGAAGGAGGCGTCAGCGGATGGCGAATCGCTACAAACCTGGTGCTCCCTCGTCTGAAGATGGTGGCGGCAAAAGATTTCGTTTGGAAGCAAACCGGCGCTCATCAGTGGCGCGCTGAAACCTGTCCCATGGGCAAAGGGATGTCAAACTGGAAGGAATTCTTCAAGCTCGTCGCGCAGTCAGACTTCCACGGTCCTGTATCATTGCAGCAGGAATTCGCAATTCCCGGCGCAGCTGACCGCCAGGGCATTGCAATTTCGCGCGAGGCGATTCCGAAGGTCATGGAGTCGGCCAAAGAAAATCTGGATTACCTCAAGTCGATAATCCGGGAAGCGTATGAAGGGGCGTAGCAGGCTGCCGGTTCACTTTCCACAGGGAGGCCGTTTTGGACCTGCGCAGTAAAAGCACTCGGCGAAAGTTTTTAAAAGCCGGCGTCGGAGCGATATCCTTATCGCAAATGACGAAACGCATGATGACGGTCGCCGCTCCGAGGCGGAAGTCCAGCGACATCCGGATCAAGGGAATCCGTGTCAGCTATGAGAATTTTCCTTACCGCACTCCCTACGAATTCGGCGGCCGGAGCGTTGATCGCGTGACTCTCCTGAACGTTCGTTGCAGAGTGGAAACCGTCGGCGGTCGGGTGGCCGAGGGTTTTGGCTCGATGACGATGGGCAACGAATGGGCGTTTCCATCAAAGACGCTCTCCTATGACACGACCCTCAACGCGATGAAGCGCCTCGCCGAGCGAATCGCCAGGATCACGGAAAGCTACAACGAGCCGGGCCATCCTATTGATATTAATTTTGCACTTGAGGCGGATTATCTTCGGGCTGCGCGCGAAGTCTCTGAGGCGATGCATCTCGAAGAGCCGGTCCCGAAGCTCTGCACATTGGTCACGGCAAGTCCCTTTGACGCAGCTATCCATGATGCGTTCGGCAAAGTCCATGGTCTTAATTGCTACCTGACTTATGGCCCGGAATTCATGAGCTATGACTTGGGCAGATATCTCTCGCCCGAATTCAAGGGCGAATATCCAAGCCAGTATCTGCTGCAAAAACCCAAGCCATGGGTGTGGTGCAATCATTCGGTTGGGGCGTCCGATCCCATCGAGGCTTCAGATGTTAGAAAGCGCCTCAATGACGGCCTTCCGCAAACTCTCAAGGACTGGATTATTGCCGACGGCCTGACCCACCTCAAAATCAAGCTCGACGGCAACAATCTCGAGCGCGACCTTGCGCGCGTCCTCCACATCGACCGCGTTGCGACCGAAGTCGAAACCCGCCGGGGGCTTCGCCGGTGGTATTATTCGCTGGACTTCAACGAGCAATGCCCAAACGCCGACTACCTGCTCGAGTTCATCCGCCGGATCAGGGAAAAATCACCCGGCGGGTATGATCGCATCACTTATCTTGAGCAGCCGGAGTCCCGGGATCTCATCGCCAATCCATCGCAGATGCTCTTCGCAGCTTCCAAATTAAAGCCTGTCGTCATGGATGAATCGCTGACCGGCTTTGACGCCCTTCTCCGCGGCCGCGAAATGGGCTACACGGGCGTGGCGTTGAAGGCCTGCAAAGGACAAAGCCAGTCCGTAGTGCTGAACGCCGCAGCCCAAAAGTTCAAAATGTACATGACGGCTCAGGACCTGACGTGCCCCGGTGCCTCACTGATTCAATCCGCTGGAATCGCCGCCCATGTCGGCCCCATCGACACCCTGGAATCCAACGCCAGAGAATACGTGCCCGCAGCGAACAAACCGTGGCTTAAGAAATTTCCCGGATTGTTCGAGGTTCGAGATGGCAAGCTGCACACAGCAAAACTTGGTGGGCCCGGATTGAGTGCTGTTTGACAGGCAAAGTTCCATGAACATCGAACAGGTTGCTGAAAAACGGATTCTACGCTTGCCATCGTAAGCGCTGCGAACGATCCACGTATTTGAGATGCTTTGCTTCGCTCAGCATGACACCTTGATTCTTTTCAGACCGGATTTGCAGGAGTAAATATCACGCCGCAAGGGCCACTTTGGATGACGGCCCTTATGGATGGCAAACTGCAATTTCCTCTGGTCGGAATAATGAGGAGAGAGCCAGTCGATGTCATGCCTTGCTCAAACCACGTCCATAACTCCGGTGAAAAAAGCGGAAGTAAAGGCAGATGTTTGCAGCCATGACCACTGCATAGATGCAGAAAGGCGCAGCAATTTCCGAAATATTGAACAGATAGCCGGTAAGCGTAATGCCCCCGGAAGAAGCTCCCAGCCGTGCCACCTGGTTGATTCCGAGCGCCCGCCCAATTTCATCCTGATTAACCATCTCCGTGAGCGCCGTTTGCTGCACCGGCACTGCGGTCACGCGCAATGCCGGCGTCAACAGATAAATGATTAAAGCGATTGCATAAACGTGACAAAAGGGCAGCAACAAAAGAAGCACTGTTCCAAGCCCGCGCGTCACAGCTATGGTCTTAACAAAGCCGAGCCCCCGCTCAAGGCGCGGTGCCGCGAGCAGGGCCAATGCTGCCAGCAGACCGCCGGCAAATGCGTAAACCGCCATCTCTGATTTGGGAACATGATACACAATCACAAAGAACGGTATCAGAAACGGAACCACCAGCCCCTGCGTGAAGCCATTAAGCATTCCTGTCACGGTAAACTTGCCGATGACAATCTTGCTGTGCAGCCGTCGCAGAGTGCCCCGTACACTGGTTGTTTTGATAAATGGAAGGAGCGCGAGGCCAGAGCCGGCGATGAATGTGGCGTACAAAAAGATATGCCGAACCTCCCCGTGCCTTGCTAGCAACGCTCCAAACGCTCCACACACGCCGCTCAGGAACGTCAGAATGGAAAAATAGAACGTTCGGTTTTCGGGCGTGGTCAAATCGGCGATGACAGCATTCTGGATGGGCTGTGCCGCGCCGCCGATTCCGCCGGTCATCAAAGATCCCGTGGCGGAATAGCCGCCCAGAGACGTGGCAACAAACAGAACCGGCAATCGGCTGGAGATAAATACCAGAGCAGAACTCAGCGGAAGCAACAGCCCCACGAGAAACAGGGTTTTACCTCTACCCCAAACGTCTGTCAAAAATCCGAACAGCAGTCCCAAGAACGCCGTCGAGACGGCTGCTGAAGTATAGAGCAGGCCGAGTTGAAAGGGGCTGTAATGCCGATACCTCAACACAAGATACGGGAAAGCAATCGTGATCATTCCCGCGGCGATGCTACGCGAGGTGCGAAACAGAGCGAGGAGGAATAATTGTCCGCGCTGGTCTTTCATAATTCCCAAGCAGTCCGAATAAAAACAAACTTTCAGTTTATTATGGATTCCGCTTCAGGACCTATTTGTGCATAAAATCACTGCTTTCACTGGTAAAATCGGTGGCTTCCAGCCGTATCTCCGAGTGGAAGGGAGCAACGTGAGGTGAGGCAATGAGGATTGACAGTCATCAGCACTTCTGGAAGGTCTCAAGGGGCGACTATTCATGGATGAAGCCGGAAATGAAAATCCTGTACAGGGATTACATGCCCGAAGACCTGAAGCCAAGCCAGGTACGCCACAAGATCGATAAAACTGTGCTTGTCCAGGCCGCTCCTACCGTTGGCGAGACGGATTTCCTGCTTGGAATTGCTGAAGCCCACGACTTCGTTGCAGGCGTGGTGGGATGGCTCGACTTGGAGAGCGAAGACTTTCCATCATTGTTTGAGCGCTACCGACGCAACAGGAAGTTTGTCGGCGTTCGCCCCATGCTGGAGGAACTTCCTGCGGACGATTGGATCCTTCGTCCGCCGGTTCTTGAATCTCTGCGAGCGATTGCTGAGGCGGATTTCCCTTTCGATTTTCTGGTCAAGCCGCGCCATTTGCCATACGTCGCAAAGGCGCTGAAGAGGGTGCCGGGACTGCGTGCTGTTATCGATCATATTGCCAAGCCTGAGATCCGCACACAGAAACTGGAGCCCTGGAAATCAATGCTTCGTGATCTGGCCCGGAACGAAAACCTGTACTGCAAGCTTTCAGGCATGGTCACGGAAGCAGACCATGATTCGTGGAAACCTGAACATCTGCGTCCTTACATCGAGCATGTCGTAGAATGCTTTGGGCCCGATCGCGTGATGTACGGGAGCGACTGGCCGGTTTGCCTTCTGGCCGGGAGCTACGATCAGGTGATAGGAGCTTTAGAATCGATAATCAACTCGCGCCTTGACGCTGCGTCTCTGGAAGCCGTTTATGGCGGTAACGCCGCGCGCTTCTACAAACTGAAGTTCTAATCGGCATTGAACCCTGACAGGTTGCTGAAAATCTCTCTGTCGATGTCACCCCGAGGAATTTGCTGTTGTTCTCAGTTGCCTGGGCAAAACAGATTTCTCGCTTCATCTCCTCCAGGACAGGGCTTCGCGCGAAATGACAGGCACCAAGCCGCCTTTCAGCAACCTGCAAAGCCGGCGGAAACACCATGCAATGGATGCCGGCCGCTTCTGTCTATTTTATTGAATAGTGTTGAATCACGTTGTCATCTCCGGCCTATGGAAATAACATGGTTCGTGGCGGTCATTTCACACGGCAGCATGCAGCAATTCTCCAGCCGGTTTCGGGTTGGAACGGCAATGAATAGAGGAAAGGACAATTCTGATGCTGGCAGGCGTTTACACAGGAGTGGAAAGTCTTAGGTTTCAGGAGTGGCCAAAACCCGAACTCGGTCCGAATGAAATACTCGTGAAGGTCCGGTATGCGGGCATTTGCGGGACTGACATGATGATATACGCGGGAAAGCACCCTCGAGTGGTACCGCCTCGCGTGCTGGGCCATGAGATTTTCGGCGCCATTGCGAAAACGCGCGCGCCTGCCGAATCCAAGTTGAAGGAAGGTGATCGCGTAGCCGTCTTCCCGCTTATTTCCTGCGGCCGATGTGTGCCTTGCCGCGAGGGAAACGCTCATGTATGTGAAAAACTCGGCCTGCTTGGCATTGACGCGGACGGCGGATTTGCGGAATACGTCAAAACGACCCCGGAACAATTGATTCCCGTGCCTCCCGGGGTTGATGACGAACAGGCAGCGCTTGTGGAACCGCTTTCGGTGGCGGTCCATGTGGTCCGAATATCAGGATTTACTGCCGGCGATACTGCACTGGTTACAGGCGCCGGGCCGATTGGAAATCTTATTGCCCAGGTGCTCAGGGCTGTTGGCGCAAGGCATGTTCTGGTGTCTGAGGCGATGCCGTTCCGACGGGAACTGGCAGGGCGGATGGGCTTTGCCGTTGTTAATCCGCTGGAAGTTAAGCCCGCCGAGGCAATTCGCAAGCTGATGGGAGAGAATTTTGTGGACCACGTTTTCGAAGCAACAGGAGCACCGGCAGCTTACCGGGATGCCGTTCAGTGCTGCAAAGTGCGCGGCCACATCACTTTTGTCGGCCTGCCGAAATCAGTACCGGAAGTGGACGTCCTCAATCTGGTTTTCAAGGAAATTCGCACGTCCGGCGCGCGCGTCTATACGCCAAAAGACTTCCTTGTAGCCATTTCGCTGCTCGAACGGGGTGCAATCGATGTTAAGAGCGTGGTAACGGACCGGCTACCCCTCAAGGACATCGAGATTGGGCTACAGAGGATGCATAACCCGGACAGCAGCCTGAAGATTCTTTTCAGCCTTTGATGGAAAGCATGTGCGCACCCAGGCACACTTCCACGTTTCAGAAGCTGATTATCGGGTTGATAACTCCGCAGGCCGTTTTTAAATCAGCCCTTACGATTCGCTGACGCCAACCTTATAACGCTCTCGATGTTCCCGCACGTAAAGCCCGTTGACGATAGGCTCTGACTCGCATTCCGCCTCGATGACAGTGACAGGGTCGTCCGGAGCCTTAGTGGGCAAGCCCGTAAACTGGACCGAGATATCATCCTGCCGAAAATCCACTTTCTTACCCGACGCAAACAGCCGCGCTGACTTCACCTTTGTTTGCAACCCTCCCACCGCCACGACCGTTTGCGGCCGGAAGAAAGACAGCCAGTTTGCCGCCGGCGTATCGTCCGGCCAAAAGTGTACATGAATATAAAGCGTGTTCCCTTTGCGCGTGAAATTTGCGTAGGTTGTAGGGCTGGCATTACATCGCTCGGACTCGTATATCGTCGGGCCGTGCTTGTCCATCCACTCCCCCACGGCTTCGAGCGTGCGAACTTCTTCTTCCGGCACGGATCCATCCGGCTTCGGCCCGATATTCAGCAGATAGTTCCCTCCGCCCCGCGCGCATTCGATCAGGTTGCGCACGATCGTCTTAGGAGACTTGAAGTCGTCATCAGCCTTCTGGTAACCCCAACTGTCATTCATGGTCATGCAGGTCTCCCACGCCCTGCCTTTTTCCGACGCCTGAATATGCTGCTCGGGCGTGGAAAAATCTCCAGGCAAACCGTTCCGGTTATTCACAATAATGTCCGGTTGTAGCTGGAAAACCATGTCATTCATCTTTTTCGATTCCCACTGCTCAGCGGTCAGGGGCCAGTCCACGTCATACCAGAGAATGTCAACCTTGCCGTAATTCGTCATCAGTTCTCTGATCAGGCCGTGCGTATATTCGACAAAACGTTTGCGCGCCGCTTCGTCCGTGGCGCACCGCGCTCCGTCGGGGTGATGCCAGTCCATCAGCGAGTAATAGAAGCCCACGCGCATACCTTCGGCGCGCGCGGCCTCGACGAATTCCTTGACCAAATCCCGCCCGCAAGCCTGTTTGGGCGCGCAGTAGTCCGTGAGCTTGGTATCGAACAGGCAGAAGCCCTCGTGGTGCTTCGTCGTCATCACCATGTACTTCTGACCAGCCCGTTTGGCCAGCTTTGCCCAGTCACGTGCGGCATTCGGCTTGGGAGTAAAATGCCTGGCCAGCAGTTCATACTGCGGTATAGGAATGCCTTCTTTTTCCATGGCCCATTCATGCTGACCAATAACGCTATAGAGTCCCCAATGAATGAACATCCCGAATTTCGCTTCGTGCCACCACTTCATGCGCCTCTCGCGATCCGCGATAGCTGAGGCAGGTTCGCCCGGCCCTTCGGTTTGGGCCTGTCTGGGTGCGGGCGACTGTCCCGAAGTGCATCCAGTGGCCGCAGCCACCGCGGCCATCGTGCCGCCCGCTCCTATCAGCTTCAGGTAATCCCGCCGCGTCATCCCACTTCCCCGCATCGATCTCCTCCTTCCGTGCAAGCCTGCATGCTGACGATATGAATGAGCCTCATTCCTCCGAGGCAGCCTTCGCAGCCAGGGCCGCAAGGCGTGATTTGCGCAAATGATCTTATCGCAAAATGCCACTGGAATATACGCGGAAAGCCGACAATTGCGTGGCCTGCACGGGCGCAGCCTCCATCCCGTCAGCACCATGGGCGGCCCTGCTGAGGAAAGTTTGCTCTGTGAGCGTTTCGGGGCGCCGTACTCTTCCAGCAACCACACGTCTTTTGCGTCTTTCAACGAGACCCATGCATGCTTCCTTTCTGACCCATCCGCAGTTAAGCTTCCAGTAGATGGGTCCTAAGCGGCAACAAAAGGTACGCCTTGACAGGCTTCTTGTAGAGCGTGGGCTTGCGGAGTCCCGCCAGAAAGCCCAGGCGCTGATTCTTGCCGGGCAGGTCTTGGTGGACGAACAAAAGCTCGAAAACTGCGGCACGCTCGTCAATCCCGAAGCGCGATTGCGTCTGCTGGGCGCACCGCTCAGATATGTCAGCCGGGCAGGGTTGAAGCTTGAGGCTGCGCTCGATTATTTTCACGTGAATCCCTCGGGAAAGCTCTGTCTGGACATCGGCGCCTCGACTGGAGGATTTACGGATTGTCTCCTTCAACGTGGCGCCGCCCGCGTAATCGCGGTGGACGCAGGAACCAATCAACTCGATTGGAAATTACGGCAGGACCCGCGCATCACGGTCATGGAGAAAACCAATGCCCGTTACCTTACGCTTGGGCAGATTGGCATGCGCGTAGCAATCGTCACGATGGACGTCTCCTTCATTTCCGCCACGCTGATTATTCCCGCTCTGCCGCCCTTGCTGGACAAAGACGCTGATATTCTCGTGCTGGTCAAGCCCCAGTTTGAGGTCGGCCCTCACCAGGTTGGTAAAGGCGGCGTGGTGCGCGATCCGAAGCTGCATGAAGAAGCAATCAACAAAGTGGCGCGGAAAATTACAGAACTTGGTTTCACCGGGATGGGTCGCGTTGAAAGCGTCCTTCCCGGCGCATCAGGCAACCGGGAATTTTTCCTGCATGCTATTTGGCCAAAAAGTGTCTAGAATGATCTATCGACCCGGAAGAATGAAGAGCAGCCTGCAATCAAATCACTGCGATTTTAAATCGTTATGACAATAAAGAAGATCGGGATTGTTTCAAAACCCAAGAAAGCGGAGATTCGCGAGATCGTTCCGCCGCTCGTGGATTGGCTGCGTGAGCGCGACATCGAGGTCTTGATTGACAAAGAGACCGGCTCCATTCTTGAAAGCTCGGAAAAATGCCTGACTCGGAACGAGCTTCCCGGGAAAGTCGATCTGCTGGTCGTGCTGGGTGGCGACGGTACGCTTCTTGCCGCCGCCAGGTCAATCTGCCGCCGGCAAGTCCCTATTTTTGCGGTCAACCTGGGAGACCTTGGTTTCCTCACGGCGATTACGCGCGATGAACTCTATCCCGCCCTTGAAGGAGTACTGTCAGGAAACTATCGCTCCGAGAAGCGGGTCCAGATTGAAGGCGAACTGATCCGTGCGGATGAGGTGCTTTCCACCTTCCGTGCATTGAATGACGTGGTCCTGAATAAAGGAGCCATTGCGCGAATCCAGGATTTTGAGGTTTATACTGACGGCGAGTTCATCTCGAACTACAAATCCGATGGTTTGATCGTCTCAACCCCCACGGGTTCGACCGCATATTCGCTGGCGGCCGGCGGTCCTGTTGTTTCCCCTTCCGTTGAGGCCTTCATTGTCACTCCTATTTGCGCACACACGCTCACCAACCGCCCGCTGGTGCTCCGCGATTCTGCCATCATCGAAATTGTAGTGAAGAGCCAGCGCGAAGCCGCCTATTTGACGGTTGATGGCCAGGTGGGCATTGCGACTCACAGCGAAGACATCGTTCGGGTCCGGAAGTCCGATTCCTATATTGAACTGATCCAGCCCCCGCACAGAAACTACTTCGATATCCTCCGCCAGAAGCTCAAGTGGGGTGAGCGATAGGAACTTGATTTGTGCAGAAAGCGTTGACGGGCTCCGATGCTGTGCATTCCCTGCGTCACATTACTTCTCCAGCCATCAAGTCCTCCAATTTTTCGCGCGGGCGAATCAATTCGGCAGTGGTGCCGGACACCATTAATTCCGGCGGGCGCGGTCGGGAATTGTAATTTGAAGACAGCACGTAGCCATATGCGCCCACCGTCATGACGGCAACCAGGTCTCCTGGTTCGACGCAGGGCATTTCGCGGTCGCGGGCCAGGAAGTCACCGGTTTCACAGAGCGGACCAACAACATCAGCTGTAAAGGTTCTTTCACTGCGTCGTTCGACAGGGACAATCTGGTGTAATGAGCCGTAGAGCGTCGGCCGCATCAGATCGTTCATTCCTGCATCCACTACCACGAAGTGTTTTTTTCCGGTGTTCTTGATGTAGAGAACCCGTGTCAAAAGAACGCCGGCATTGCCGACGAGTGCACGCCCCGGCTCCATGATCAGGCGGTAAGGAGTTCCCGTCAGCCGCCGTTTGAGTTCCGAGGTCAGGCGGTCCATTTCAAGCGGGCTTTCATCCACGTACCGAATACCGTAGCCTCCGCCGAGATCGAGAAACTCCAGCCGGATGCCCTCACGTCCCAGCGCCCGGGCCAGGTCCAGAATTTCATCGAGTGCCTGGACGAAAGGGCTGACATCCAGGATTTGCGACCCAATGTGACAGGCGATTCCGCGTACGCACAACTCAGGCACGCTCGCGGCGCGCCGGAAAAGGTCCACAGCCTGGTCCTTGGGTACGCCGAATTTATGGATGAATTGCCCCGTTGAGATATAGGGATGGGTATCCGCCTCAACGTCAGGATTTACGCGGATGGAGATGTTGGCTTGTTTCTTGAGGTGGCGGGCACGACTCGCGATCGCCTCCAACTCTCCGGATGATTCCACATTGAACATCAGAATGCCGGCGGCAAGCGCTGCGTCGATTTCGGTCTCGTCTTTGCCGACCCCCGAGAAAACGATCGTATCCGGCCTCGCCCCCACCCTGAGGACGCGGGCCAATTCGCCTCTTGAAACAATGTCGAAACCTGCGCCAGCCTGCCGCAAGAGGTTGAGGATTCTGAGATTGGAATTCGCCTTGACCGAATAGCAAACCAGGTGTGGGAGGCCGGTCAGATGGCCCTTAATATAAGCGAAGTTTCCTTCGATAGCCGAGCGGCTGTAGATATACGCGGGCGTGCCATATCGAGCAGCCAATTCCGCCAGAGGAACTCCCTCGCATTGCAATTGATTCCCCACGTAATGGAAATAGTCCGTCATTAACCTTTCTGGCTGTGCTCCTGCGTTGACGACGCTCGAATTGTTCTGTTCCGTCCCCATATTAATGTCTGGTTCACCGCACGCGAGCCAGGACCAGCGTCTGGTCGTCGCGCTGCGGCAATCCCGCCTCGAACCGGGCGATTTCTCCAAACAACACGTCAATGATTTCATGGAGAGGACGGTCAGCATTCTCGCGCAAGATGTGCGCAACATGCCGGGTACCGAATTCCTGGAGTTCGGGATTCATGGCTTCACCCAGACCATCGGAGAAAAATGCCAGCAGGTCTCCTTTCTTCAGTTGAAGAGAAACCTGCTGATACTCCGTATGTTCCAGCAGACCCAGGGGAATCCCTTCGGCCTGGACGGGGCGGCATCGCCCGTTCCGGATGAGCAGAGGAAGCGGCATCCCCGCGTTTGCAAGGTGCATTTCCATCGTCTTTGGGTCCCAAACGGCATATACCAGCGTGATGAAGTGGCCCTCCACTCTCCGTTCCAGAAGCGTTGCATTCAGCCTTCGAAGCATTTCAGGCACCGGAAGGCGCAATGGAGCAAGACTGCGTAGAATTCCTCCCGCCAGCGCTCCGTAAAGCGCTGCCGGCGCTCCCTTGCCGCTTACATCGCCCACGGCCAGCACGTGACGGTCCTTGCCATATTTGAGAAAGTCATAAAGGTCGCCGCCGAGTTGCCGCGCGGGCTGGAAGCGCAGATCGACTTCCAAACCGGGAATATTCGGTGAAGTCCCAGGCATCAGGAGCATCTGAATTTCCTGTGCGCGCTTCAGATCGCGCTCCAGTCGGGATTCACTGCGGACCGCCCTCTCATAAAGTCGCGCATTTTCAATAGCAATGGCAATCTGGGGGGCCAGGGTGGAAAAAATCCGGACATGTTCTTCCGTAAAGTAATTGAGATTGGAGCTTTCAAGGTCCACGACGCCGATAACGCGGCCGTGATAAATCAGCGGTACAGCCATCTCCGACTTCGTCTCAGGATTGATGCGGATATATCGAGGGTCCTTGCTGACGTCAGGAACGACGACCGGCTGAAGTGAACTGGCGGCTGCCCCTACAATGCCCTGGCCAAATCGGACCGTTGTCTTGTCCGGAAGACTTTCATCCTGCCGCAATGTCAAGACGGAGTTAAAGGTCTTCGCCTGTTCATCCGCGAGCATAATGCTGAAGCGGTGATAATCCACCAGACGCTTGGCCAGCGTCCCGATTTTGCGAAGCAATTCGCCGAGCACGAGCACCGAACTCAGTTCCCGGCTGATTTCATTCAGTAACTGCAGAGTCCGGGCCTGACGAACACTTCGCCGGTAGAGCCGGGCGTTCTCAATCGCCATGGCCATGCGGCCAGCCAGAAGCTCCAGCAGATTCACATGCTGTTCGGTAAAGAAATCAGGCACATCCGCTTCAAGGTCGATGACGCCGATCACGCGGTTCTTCAAAATCAGCGGGATGGCCAATTCAGACCTGATTTCGGGCAGGGACTCAATGTATGAGGGATCAGACTGAACGTTATTGACCAGAATCGAACGGCGCTCGAGGGCCGCCCGGCCAACAATCCCTTCGCCCACCTTGATTCGAAGTGCACGAGCCTGTTCCTCCGGGTGGCCGACGCTCGAGCGGATTCTGAGTTCCTGGGTTTTTTCATTCAGAAGGAGGATGGCGAAAGCTTTGTAGTCGATGACCCGCTTAACAAGCTCGGCAATGCGGACCATCAACACTTCGAGGTCGAGCGTGGAGGTGATCTGCTCGCTGACCTCGAGCAGCAGCGTCAGCAGTTCCGTAGCTCCAAGCGGACGAACCGAGGTTTTCACAATTTCCGACATGGATCAATCCATGTGACTGCAGGGTTCCATGAGAATGGAAGATACGCCGCCTCCCAGACGTTCTGGTCTGGATATCGGCATCCTCATTGTGCCCTCGAGAGTGCGGGCCCCACCCATGGCCCTGACCCCCGTGGATCGTTCATACGTTTCGAGCATCAGCCGGAGATCGAGCTCTGTCACGGCCGACGGCCCAAATTCTGTTGAGGTCTTGACGCAGTTTGCGCTTGCCTGTCGCGCGACCCGGCAGGCCATGGATTTCTGCCCGTAGGAAAGACAAGCGATTTTAAGAATCACTTCTAAGATGCATCCGGTACTGCTCGCGATGCCCGCCGCGTCTTCAATGTCCACGGAACGCCCTACTGCCGGGACGCAATGTCTTGATTTCTTTCACCCGATGAGTTCATGAGCATTCTCGCGGGCCGAAACCGCGGCGCCCGGCGGCTTTAAATAGCCAAGGCCCTTTCCAAAGAAAATCCTACTACGTTTTAGACTTTGATTCCGGTTCCTTAAACCTCTTGGAACCCATGCGTGGTGTATCGCATTGGCGCTAACTCCCAGCAGGACTACTTCACCAAGAAATCGATGAACTGCAGTCTGACTGGTTCGCAGGCTTAGAATCCCCAAGGCGAATGAATGGGTGTCAGCACACATGACGCTGTAAAGTTCAGTATGGCATGGTCCTTTCGGACTGGAGGATTCTTTTCCTCCGTGGCCAGGCCAAAGCCCCCGGTTACTTCTATGAAATCAGTACGATCTGATCTCTCACCTGACTGACAAATACCACCCTCAGCTATCCTGGAAGGACCTTTTCCGCGCCATCCGAAAAGTAATGGGTTCGAATAACATTTGGAAAAACCCCGGCTGGCCGCATTCGCTGTCATTCTAGCATAGTCGGTTCGAGATACTCCGAGTTCCAGCGCCATCGGCTGAAATCCAGCCGAACCACATTTCCTTGGAAGCCGAATCAAAGCATGTTTTTCCAGGCAGATTCCGCAGGGAAGCGCACACAATATGCATGCTCGCACTTTTCCTCTTAGCGTCGTCAGCGCGCGGGACTGAGCTGAACGTGTAAAATGAATCCGTGGAGCGTGAGCGATTTGAGCGGCTGGTTGAAGAGACCCTGAACAGCCTGCCGGAGCCGTTTCGCAGCAGGCTGGCTAACCTTGCAATTATCGTCGAGGACTCGCCGCCGCGCGAACCCGGCCGACGCGGCCTGCTGTTGGGCCTCTTTTCTGGAGTTCCGCGGACCATGAAGAGCGTATTTTCCGCCGATCCTCCTGATCATATCTTCCTTTATCAGAAGAGCATTGAGGCTGTCTGCACAACAGATGCACAAATCGCGCAGCAGATTCGGGATACGCTGTTGCATGAGATCGGCCACTATTTCGGGTTAACTGAGGATGAACTTCGGAATATTTAAGCCGCTTTTGTCGGCTTGTGCAGTTGTTGCGGAATCATGCCGCTGGTACAACGGCTGATTGATGTTCCCAGCCCGCGCGCGGACTTGAAGCAAGGTGTCCCGCATTGCTTCATTAGCGAAACAACCCTTTTGGACACCCACGCTGTGGGTATAATGATTTCGAATGCGAATTCTGGCAATCGACACAACAAGCGAACACGGCGGAGTCGCCGTTTACGAATCGAATAAGTGTCATTCGATCGCACTGAACACTGAGCCTGCCTCCCGTTATGCCGTATCGCTGTTCGGCCTGGCGGAGCGTGCCCTCACCGAGGCTGATACTGAATTCGGCGATATCGATCTGTACGCGGTTTCGAACGGCCCGGGATCCTTCACAGGAATACGCGTGGGGTTGGCTGCTGCGCAGGGATGGGCAAAGGCATTTGGAAAGCCGGTCAAGGGCGTAAATCTGCTTGAGGCAATGGTGGAACAAGCCTGCCCTGACACCGACTGGGCAGTAC
>Ga0123519_10005795_pt1 | contig 19610 bp, 15 predicted proteins | sample YelNatPaOPRAMG02_FD_87396 | JGI IMG/M metagenome (GOLD analysis project Ga0123519, IMG submission 87396) | Hot spring microbial communities from Yellowstone National Park - Yellowstone National Park OP-RAMG-02 (version 2) | ecosystem: Environmental > Aquatic > Thermal springs > Hot (42-90C) ...
CTCCAGCGAAAAATTTGTAGTAAAACAGTACTGGGGATCGGCAGAAAAAGTACCAGCCGGCCAACCGCGAGTATTTATGTCTGATGAAATGCCAACAGCGAGTTCTCCTCGCGAAGTTCCGGACACGTCCTATGCCTATTGGCCCTCCCCAACTAGCGAAGACCTCCCTGAGGGTGCCTCCGCTATCGGAACATATCGCTTAACCACCAACTACTGTGGCAGTACGGCGGTTACGATAGACGACTCTCAGGATTTCCTTGCGCCAATTGATTTGATAGCCGTGCCCAAGAAAGCAAATCTTGATGAGCCTATCAAAATAACTTGGAAGACTGTGCCCCGGGCGCTTGGCTATCTTGTTACTGCATTCGGAGGCAATTCGGCGGAGTCAATTGCCTGGACGTCCAGCTCCGACCCTGACGCAGTAGCATCAATCGAGCATTCTCCGTGCACGCGCGAAGAAATAGCCAATCTTATCGAGAAAAGGATTCTCCTGCCGTCTCACACTGTGTCCTGCACTATTCCGGCTGGTATTTTCAAAGGCTCGAGTAGTGTCTTTGTCAGCATCACCGCTTTTGGACAGGACAAAGTGGAGAAGCAGGACGCCATAGAAAAATGGGTCATTGTGCGCTCGACCACCGGTATACCTATCTTTGGTTTGAACTACAAACCTATTGTTGAAGACGAAGCAGGGAAACCCTCTGTCAGATAGCCCCAGGTACGGTTGTTCATCTTAGGAGCGCAGTATAACTAAGAAAAACTCACTCTTGGCGCCTCGCGCGCTTCCTCTTCCACTGGGAAGTACTGTCGATCGCGGAAACCAAAACCGGAGGCAATAGCGTTCACAGGGAAACTTTGTATTAGGGCATTGTATCGTGCTACTAGAGCATTGTAGACTTCTCGTGACTGCGCGATCTGGTTTTCGGTATTCGACAGTTCATCCTGAAGGGCTAGAAAGTTTTGGTTGGCTTTGAGTTCTGGATATGCTTCCGCAACTGCGAACAGAGTTTTTAGCGCTTGGGTAATCATGTTTTGCGCCTGAGCTTGTTCTTCGACGCCTCGGGCTTGCATCATCGCGCTACGAGCCGCTGTCACCTTTTCAAAAACCTCTTTTTCGTGTGAAGCATAGCCTTTCACTGTTTCTACGATATTCGGTATCAGATCGTAGCGCCGTCGGAGTTGGACGTCGATCTGAGCCCACGCGCCATCAATCTGGTTTCGAAAGCCGACCAAACGGTTGTACGTGGCAATGACCCAGCCCACAAGCAAAACAGCTATTCCAATGAGTATTAGCAAGGCTATTCCAGGTCCCATCTATTCAACCTCTTTTTCGATGTTGATACCTTTTCTTATTCTCCGCTACACTTAGAAATCATTCTCACAAAGTTTGCTGCGGACTCACCAGCTACCCAACCAGTTGAGAAAGCAGCCTGCAGATTGAACCCTCCGGTTCTGGCATCGATATCTATGACTTCTCCTGCAAAGAAAAGTCCGGGCACTATTTTTGACATCATGGTTCTTGGATCTATCTCTTTAGTTGAGACACCGCCGGCGGTGACAATAGCCTCTTCTAAAGGCGCTAGTTCTACCACCTGGAGACGCAAGTCTTTCAACAAATTCACGAGTCGTGTGCGCTCCTCAACCGTTATCGAGTTCACGGGTTTATTTGGAGGAATCTGGGCTAGTCCTATGATTACCTCACCGAGCCTTCTCGGGAGCAGATTCGGTATGTAGTTTTTGATGTGTTGGGTTTGCTTAAAGTCGCGAACTAGACGGTTATGTAGTTTCTCATGGGTTAGAGCAGGCTTCAAATCAATCGATACGTATACCCTTCCCTTGTTCAATAGCTCGCCAACTCCTCTGCTCAACGTAAGGATGATAGGACCTGACACGCCGAAGTGCGTAAAAAGCATTTCGCCGAATTCCTCAGACACGGCGCCTTTTCTTTGGTTTAATGTGACTTCGGCAGATGAAGGCTCAAAGACGAGCTTGGCCGTTACATTTTTCAGCGAAAGCCCCTGTAACTCTTTCGGCCAATCTTCTGCACATACGAGCCCAGTCAGCGCTGGCTTAGGTGGTACAATGGTATGACCCAATGCGCGAGCTATTGCGTAGCCATCACCTGTAGAGCCGGTCTTGGGATATGATGCACCACCGGTAGCAATCACTACAGCTGAGCATCTAATATTGCCGTCATAGCAGCACACGCCTACCACGCGATTTTCGGCTACTGATATGGACTTCGCCCTTGTTCCCGTTTGCACCGATACGCCCAAACGCTCTAGCCAGTTGCAAAGGGCATTCACAACGTCTATAGCTCGACCGCTCGCTGGAAAGATTCTTCCGCCGCGCTCTACATTGGTTTGTACTCCGAGCGTATGCAAAAGCTCTAGTAGCTCTTCTCGAAAGAACCGGGAAAAGGCTCCATAAAGGAACTTTCCGTTAGGATGAAAAGCGCCTATAAAGGTCTGAAGATCTGCAGTATTGGTGATATTGCCTCTACCCTTACCGCTCAGGCTAAGTTTGACTCCCAGGCGGCGGTTGCGCTCCAAAAGGATGACCGATGCGCCGCACTCCGCCGCCCTACCTGCTGCCATCATTCCCGCGGGTCCTCCGCCTATGATCACTACATCTGCTGACTTCATGACTGTCCCCGGAATGGGTGGCTAACGGGAACCCGGGTTGCCAAAAGTAGTGACACAGCCACTACTAAGGCTCCACCCATAAAAGTGATCGGGTATCCCAGTGATGCCCAAAGGAACCCGCCGACGAGCGGTACTAGAACAGCTGCGGTGTGGTTGAACGTTACCCCAAGCGAGAGGCTGGGCATTACGTCCTCTGGTTCTGCGATTTTTTGCAGGTATGTTGTGAGACACGTCGTGGACAAGTAGAAGAGGTTGTCTAGACAGTAGAGTACATAAAGAGCATGGGCGTGCCTAATCAGTGCGTATCCCAAGAATACGAAGATAAGAGCTAAGTAGCTCGCGATTAGTATCTTGCGTTCGCCAATTCTATCGATTAGCCGTCCAACTCTTGGTGCTCCCACTATGTTCACAACACTGTTCACCACCATCAACAAGGCGATGGTGCGAAGTTGAGTATGATAAACCTTCGTGAGGGCGTAAAGCGCAAAGGTGAAAAATACCTGCTTGCGACAGCCTTCCAAAAACGTGAGGGCATAGTACAGTCTATAACGCCACTTCCAGACAAACCGCGGCTTGTCAGGATGACCTATGTCTCGCCTGACGAAGAGCATTGTAACCGCCGCAATGGCCATAGCGCCGCTTCCGAGCAAGAACCAAGTCCCATATTCCATCGCATTTCCAAATATGAGCACTGTTAGCATTCCGCAAACGGATCCCAAGCTGCCGACGCATGCCGTTTGACCAAGCCTTTTACCTTTTTCGCCTTCTCGTGCCAGGCTCATTGCCATCGATGATTGTAGTGGCATCCACGTATGTATCCCCACGCTCCACACAAATGACCAGAACATCAGACTATGAACGTTCTTTATCCAAGCGTACGCTCCGGTTCCGATTACCATCAAAGCGAACGCGAGTGAAGCAACAATGGGTTCGGCTATGTTCATACAGAGTGCCGAAACAAGTACACACAAGAACCCGGGAGTTTCCCGAATAGATTCGACAATGCCGATCTCGTGAGGTTTGATCTTCAATACTTCGGTGGCAAAATTGAAGAAGCAAGCGCTATAGACCCCAAACCCGTACATTACGCACAGGAGCGCGAACCAGAGAAGCTTTAAATCGCGCTCCACAAAAGCCAAGCGATCAAAAAGCGACAAAAAATATTTCACTTAATCGGAGGAAATGAAGCCGAGGATAGTTACTACACTGCAGACTTAAACAAATTGGCGCGTCCCTCCTGCCCGCGGGAAGCTTATTGATTTACTACCTCTGAGCTGTCTTGCACTCTCAAGCGCCGGCAAGAGTATTAGTCGAGTTGATAAACAACCCTTCTCCCGTCCCATCCAGCCGCGCCGGTCAAGAGTACATAGTCACCCACAGAAACAGATGGCTCAACCGCTGTTAATATCTTGATACCTTCGGGAGCTGACCCATCCGTTATGACATACCAATGCCCAGCCAATGAAACCTCTTTTACCTGACCCCATACGCGAACATACAGACCGTCAACTAAGCGATCGGCTAGCGACTTGTTGGTGACTCCTATCGGTTTGATGGAAGCATTTCCCGTAGTCAGTATATCAGTAAGTTCAATGAAACGCTCACCGGTAGCAGACGTCCGCATAATGCCGGCAAGACAGACCACGTCTCCCTGCGAAGCCGTTATGGTACCCTCTATGCGGATAGCAGATGTTCGGTCAAGCTCCTCGATATAACCCCATAACCCGCTCTTAAAATAGAGTAGCTTCCCGCCTAAAGCCACAGTCGCGCCGTCGGGCAGCGTCTTGCATATGCCTATCGACCCTCTGGTATCAACAACAATGTTCTTATTATAGCCAAGCGAACCTGGGCTACCTGGTGATGGGAGCGACCCGGGATATACATACGAATTGCCCGCGATATCTCTGATTGTTCCGGTCAATGAGTCCGCAGACTTGTAATCCAAATCGGCTGACGAATCGCAACGCTGAACAACGTATCTGAACCTCAAAACTGGCGTACCGCTACCAGAAACATAAGTCGCCAATCTGTCCACCACGCCAGTTTCCAATTCTAGTTGGGGTGTTCCGGTTACTGTCACTGGCTCACTGAACGCCACCAAAATGTCCACAATTTGCCCGATTCCATAGGTGCCGTCGGGGAGATCGCTCGTAACGTTTGTAACCACCGGTTTTACGGCGTCGACCTTGATTTGTTTGTTTGCGCAAAGTGAGCCTGGACCTCCAGGCGTAGGTAATCGCAGGTCAGCACTAGCGCCCATCTCGTCCTTTATTACAGCGCCATTCGCGTCAAGAGAATCGCAATCTACATAGTCAAGGCATTCTGCGGAATCGTTAGCCTGGACAGTATAGGAGAAAACGAGGGTGTTACCGCCCACATAACCGGAGCAGTTTACCCATCTACCACCAGGTACCACTGCTAACTTAAGCCTTGGCAATCCGCCTGAAACTGTAATGTTTCGGTCGAACACCACGTGGATTGTTATTCTTGAGCCTTGGCGGTAGGTGCCGGATGTATTCGGACTTGTAACGTTAACTACCTTAGGACCAACATTTGGCATTATCCTGACGTTGTAGATGGGGCTGTAGCCGATGTTGCCGTTCCGGTCTTTTAGTGAGAATCGAATCTTGTTCTGTGTTTCGGAATACTGGTTGAACGGCACAGAGTAAGCGGTAATCGTGCCACGATCAGGAGGCGCTAGCCCGCCAATCGGTGTGCACACCACTGTGCAGCCTCCTGTGTTCCACGTCTTTCCTCCGTCGCGCGACCAGTACACCTGGGCAGTTGTAGGATCTATACCGCTCAGTGAGCCCTTTCCCGCAGTGTCTGCCACGTTTATTGATATGTCAGGGGTCTGATCGTTTGTAGCTCCCGCAGGTCCATATGCACCACTCGAGCAACAATGCACATAGTCAATGTAGATGTCCTGTTTGCACAGTGTCGACCCACTTCCAAAGGCAATTCGAGAATTCGCCGTGCTGGCAACAAAGTTGCCCGTCATTATCGGTGTTGGCGCCTCGTCGACGTATACCTGGAAGCTAGGACCCTTGGTTGTTATTCTGTATGTGTGCCACTGTGTGCCGTCGATGGGAACCTCTATGTTTGCCCAGTTCGCCCGCAGTTTGTCGGATAGGATCGCGAATACTTCCTGATACTTGCCATCCTCGATGTAGATGTTGCCCATCGTAGTGATGGAACCTGATCCGACTTCGTAAGAGGCACAGCGTGCTCGACAGACGACAGTGGTACCGTGTGTGTTTGTGGCATCCCAATTTCGAATCCACTTCACCTTCGCAGTGGTGAGATTGTCGTTTATGTGTAGCACACCGTCTTCCACGGTCGCTATCGCCTCGGTACCCTCAAAGAGCTTCCAAGACGGGGACGAGGCTCGTGGCATCGCGTCCGCCTCATACTGCGTATCCCACGGCGCATCCTTCAATGAAAATTCAGTCCAATTTCCTGGACCGGCATTGTCAGGGTCCGAGTCAAATATCTCCACAATGTTCAGCACGCCTTCCCAGTCACCATATAAATTGCCGATATACAAGTAGCGCCCTGCTGCAGTGACAGCTAACTCGTAACCAGAATAGTTGGGTTGAGCAGCAGGCCAAGGATGGCTTGGATCAGAAATGTTGACTACTAGTACGCCGTTACCACTCGTCGCGTAGATCGCATAGTCGCCATATAAACAACCGGGACCTGCGCTGGTATCCGAATACCAATAGCCGAGAAGCCTTGGCGCGGTAGGATCGCTTATGTCGAATACCTCGATACCATTGGAAAAGACATATGCGTAGTTGTCTCTTACGAGTACCCCACCAACCGGGTTCGGACGCTCTATTAAGGTCATTACGTAAGGGTTCGCTTCGTCCGAGTAATTGGCGATGGCGAAGTAGTACTTTGGTATGGTCTGGGAATAATGATTGTCGCCGTAGTAGTAGTAACTACCCTTAATCGTTCCGCCTCCTAATGAGCTTAGCACGGCTGGTAAGGAACTTATCAGCGTGGGTCGTGATGGATTGGTCACGTCTATGCACTCGGTAGAAGCACCCACTTCACTACCCTGGGTGACCCAGACTCTTCCCCTGGCCACATCTACAGCCCAGCCAAACTGTCCAGATCGGAAATACTCACCAAGCTGGGTCAGAGCGCCGCCGTATACATCGTGCACCCGCAGCAGCGTATACCAGTTTGCAACATACGCCTTATCTTGGACGATTTTCAGGCCATAGGCTTTATAGCCAGCCCCGACAGCGCGTAGGCATACGGGACTTCCGGGATCCGTCACATCGATGTCCCAGACAGTAGGTCCTTCCCCCGTAGCAGCATGTCCACTTAGGTAGATATGCCCCTTCCAATACTCTACGTCGTGGGGTGCTATGCAACCTTGAGAACGCAGATTTATGCTACCACGTAAGACGGGACTAGGAAGAATACCGGCAGTTGCATTGAGGGTCCATGTGGCAGAAGCCACAACAAACACTGTGCAGTAGACTACCCGTCGCACACCCATCACCTCTCCTTCTCCAGCTGCGACTTGGCATAATGGAACATACCATCATCACAGTTGAATGTCAAGAGCTGGTTGAACCAAAATGGGTTAGCGTCTTAATCGTCGCAGGTTGGTGTGCGATCATTAAGCCTGTGCAGCGCGTCAAGGAAATCTTCCAAATTGAACACGAATCCAAAGGCAAGGGCTACGCGCCAAAGAGCTAGTTCTTTGCATAACTCCCGGCGGGCAGTTTCTTTGTTTTCAACGGCAGTGACCGCTTCTCTTATCGCAGAGCACATCAGCCCTCGGCTGCTCATCTCATGCATTCCGCCTGGAGAAAGAAGCAAACACCAATTAATAGCAAAGCCGGTGTAGATCAGATGGTTAACATCAAAGTGTTTGCATAACGCGAAGAGCTGGTGACCGGTTTCTGCGACTGGTTCGTTGTCGTAGGGCTTGGCTTCGGGGGCAAAATCTAATCTTTCAAAACCGTGGCGTACGTCATCTTCGTTGTGCTTTCCCACGAACACGTGTTCAGCCCTGAATCTCTTTAGTTTGGCAAGAACTGGGTCTGGCGAAATGCGCTCAGGTTCTTCAGGTTCGGGACCCGCAAGCTCCACTGCAAGCTTGTATCCCGGGTATTGCTTGTAATAGTTGCCACGCGAAACAACGTGAAAAAGCTTGAGTCCGGATGTCCTTACAGCAGTGAGTAGCTTAGGAAAAACTGTGCGGCATATTGCTTCTGCACGGGGTATATATTCGACACACCGTCTCCAGCCTGGGTACTCGTGAGGTTCTCCAAAATCCCACGCGTGCATTACAACAACAGCCGTGTGTTCGGGCGCGAGCTCGATGACGGCAGTCTTCCAACCACCGTACGCTTCCGCTGGAACGTCTAGAGTCGGATCTGCATCGAATTGTTGATAGTAATGGGCTCGAATTAACATTGCAGTGCTTCAAGACGTGTTTCAAGTCCAAACTAGGGTCAAATCAAACCCGGCTAACCTACCTTTTGCGTCGAAACGGAATCTGTTGATAATTCGATAACCAATAACTCCAGAACCGTACGCGGATCGTCTATATTCCCCTCAATACCCTTCAACGCAGCATCTGCTCGGGCGATCGCGTCGAAACACCTTGAAAGCTGCTCCCAGGAAAACGACCTGGCCTGCGCCGCCAGTTTTGCCTCTTGCCAACGTTGCCGGGTCACCACATCCAACAAATTTGGTTCCGATGGAAGCAGTGCTTCAATGTCTGGTGGCACAAAGTTCCTTTCAAAATGTTTGATACCGGCTTCAGTAAGTAGCCGTGCCTGCCAGACTAGCCTGAATTGCCGCGCAACCATGGCTAGCACGCGAGCCGCGTCGGCTCTGAGGTCATCACTTGCCCCTAACATATCATAGAGGAGCTCAAGTGCCAATGATGTGTTACGAATGGCTACGGCATCAAGGAAACGAAATACCTTTTCCTCTGCTGTTTCGCTAGTCACAGCTTCCACGTCATCTCGCGTTATTCTATCGCGGTCCGCAGCCCATGCGACTAGTTTGTCGATCTCGGTCGCCAGAACAGAAAAATCGTCTCCAACACGGCGAACGAGGAGCCCCAGCACATCCTCTGAAATGTTCTTACCTGCTGCTTTTATGCGTGCTTTTGCAAACGATCGCGCTTTCAGAGCCTTATCTCGTGTGCTTCCTGTGCCGAACTCGTGCACCTCACCGACTTTGCGAATCGCCTTGACCAAGTCTGTGATTACCAGACTTCCTTTTTTTGGCCTACCTTCTGCTTTTTCTGCAGCGGGGTTAACCAATATAAGGCATCCAGTCGGCGGCACAGTATCGAGTCGCCACGCAAGCTTCTGCTGCTCATCGGGGTTCATTTTGTTCGCGAATTTGATGAGCACAACCCGGCGCCCTCTGCCAAGAGGCGGTGTATTGAGTCCTGTTAGTATTCGGTCGGAAGTGGCGGTCTCGCCGTCGAGTTGTTCCAGGTCAAAGTCCGCGAGCTCTCCGTCCACCAGATGCTGAAGAAGCTCAGTCAGAGCTTGGTTTTTCTGATAATCGTCGTCGCCTGTGAGCAGGTATGCCAGAGGGATTTTTCTATTTTCGTGGGATGTCATCGCAAGCCCATTATCTCACACGACGCGTCTTGAGACAACAAAAGCAGCCTTCCGGAACTGGTTCAGTTTCTACTGGGCTTATGGCAACATCAAGGCTAGTCCGGCTTTGGCTCAGTTGGCATGCTTCCATCACACACCAACTTTTCAGCTCGCGGCAGTTGTTCTGGGGATCCGAGAACGATTAGAACGTCACCCGCGGATATTACCGTGTCCGCAGACGGATTAGGTGCCATGTCACCGTTAGATCTCTTGATACCTATGACCGAAACACCAGCTTCCTGCCTGAGACGCGCATCTGCCAGGGTTTTGCCGACTAGGCACGATCCAGGATCTACCCGAATCTCCTCGATCATTATGCTAGGATGTTCTCCGTGTGTCGCGAGCTCTAGGAAATCAAGAACATTAGGTCTCAGGACTGCTATTGCCATTCTGCGACCGCCCATTACATAAGGAGACATCACACGGTTTGCACCAGCCATTATCAGCTTGTTCTCATTCTCCAGCAAAATCGACCGAGCCACGATGTAAAGACTCGGGTTGAGAGCGCGAGCACTCAGTGTAATAAATACGTTATCTTCGTCTGTCGGCAACACTGTAATCAAGCCTTTAGCCCGTTTGATTCCTGCGGCGATCAACACTTTGTCATCGCTAGCGTTACCTTCCAAATGTGGGATGTCCCACTCTTGAAGTTTAGGCAACTGCTCGGGGTTTTGCTCGATAACTACGAATGGTACCCCCTCCCGGCGGAAGTCTTTCGCGATCTGCTGTCCCATTCGTCCAAATCCGCAGATTATATAATGGTCTTTTAAGGCATCGATTCGCTTTTGCATACGTCTTCTCCTGAAAATGTGCCAAAGCTGTTCGGTGATTGCTGCTTCGACCAAGTTTGCGACTGCCCAAAATGCTATCCCTACTCCGAATGCGATCAGTACTATTGTGAAGATCCGCCCGACGTTGTCCAGCGGGTGAACTTCCCTGAAGCCCACAGTGCTCAAGGTTATAACTGTCATATAAAGACAGTCAACAAGTGGCCAACCCTCTAGGATGCGGTATCCGCTCGTGCCCATTGCCACTAATGCGAATACGGCGAGCAGTGCCAATCTAAGTTGTCTTGTACTGCCGGTCGACTCAATTGGTACTTGCATTTTTACACCCATTTTTTACACAGTTACACTTGTCAGTCCTGCGAATAAATTTCCCGACAGGCAGCATCCGGCTTGACAGTAAGAATTCACCAAAGCATAATGACACTGAATTTGCTCTGCCCTGACCGCGGTCCCAGTATATTGATTGGCTACGCGGTTTGCATAGTGACGCGATGCGAGGTGGCAAACTGGAACTTCGGGAAGAGACAATAGATAGCACGGTAGTATTTAGTGGACGGATTGTTAAATTACGAGTCGACCGGGTCCGTCTGCCGAACGGACGCGAAAGCACAAGGGAAGTAGTGGTGCACAGAGGTGCGGTAGCAGCCGTGCCGCTGATAGATTCCGACAGGGTGATTATGGTGCGTCAATTCAGGCAGGCTGCAGGCGAAACTCTGCTAGAGATTCCTGCTGGAACGCTTGACTCAGGAGAGGATCCTGTTGATTGTGTAGTGAGAGAGCTGGAGGAGGAGATCGGCTACCACGCAAATCGTGTAACCCTAATGTTTAGATCCTATCTAGCGCCAGGCTATTCAAGCGAGATGCTGCACACGTTTTTAGCCGAAGACTTAGTTCCGAAGCCAACTCATTCTGACGAAGACGAGTTCATAGAAATTGTCGAGCTGCCTCTGGAAGAGGCGATAGACAAGATACGCTCAGGCGATATCAAAGACGCGAAGTCCATATGCGGCATTCTAATGGCTCAGCAATTCTTGGCACTCAGACGTTGATCAACCCAGGGAATGCAAGATTGCCAGTAAATAGCATCTCTTCTCAGAATTGTCTCCCTTTCGCGCAGCTCTTTTGCCTGTTATCGCCCGAGAGGGCATCGCTCTGTAAGAATCTACCCTGTAAGTTTGTGCGAGAAAAGCATGGGGTATAGCCTAATTAAAGGTTCGAGAAATTCTGGAATGAGGTTTTAGTAGTCTTGCGGACTGACGCTGCATCAGCTCCACATCCCACCAAAACACACTTGCAGACTTGTCGGGCAGTTCGTGACGCCTTGGTCAACGGAGGTCTGTGGCAGAAGGATCCGACAGGGATTCGTACACACCTAATCAGTCCAGAACCTTTTTGTCTCACCCCAGATCAAGTGGCCCAGCTTGAAGCACTAGGACCCGCACTTTTGGCGTTTTACAAAGCTGCCAATACTCTGTACCTTAGGGGTGATTACCCCTGGGCAATCGATTATCTGGATATTGGTAAGCCCGATGACTTAATTCGTCACGCACGAATGAACTACCACAAGCGAGCAATCCCCTTGGTCATTCGTCCGGACATACTCCTTACCGAACACGGCTTCGTAATCACGGAGCTCGACAGTGTGCCAGGTGGTATTGGTCATCTCGACTGCCTGTCCGCAGCATATGAACGCGAGGGTTACCGGCTAGTTGGCGGAGTTCGCGGAATGCGCGAAGGCTTCGCAGCCATTATTAGAGAGGTTACGAACAAGGAGGACCCCGTCTGCGCTATTATCGTCTCCGACGAATCTGAGGATTACAGACCCGAGATGACGTATTTGGCAGCTGAACTCCGCACAGCAGGACTCGAGGCATACACAATTCACCCGCGCGAGGTACGGTTTACTGAGGACGGATTGTATCTACCCAATGGATCGCGAGTGGATGTCGTCTACCGTTTCTTTGAGCTCTTCGACCTTCTGAATATCCCAAAGTCCGAACTTATTGCATACGCAGCAAAGAAACGTCTTGTCGCCGTGACACCACCATACAAACACTTCTTGGAAGAAAAGCTCCTTCTGGCACTATTGCACAATGAGTCTCTGGCATCATTCTGGCAGGATCACCTGGGCTCGGATTATTATGAGCTGCTTCGATGTACGCTCTCACCAACGTGGATTCTGGACAACCGTCCTGTTCCTCCGCACGCAGAAATATCGGGGTTTCGCTGGAAAGGTTCACCAATTCGGGACTGGCGAGTGATTGCGAGTGGCAGTCAAAAGGAGCGCCGACTAGTTCTCAAACCTTCCGGATTCTCGCCTCTTGCATGGGGCAGTCGCGGAGTCAAAGTGGGGCACGATTTGTCGCAGGATGAGTGGGCGAAAGCCGTCTTTGAGGCTTTGGATTGTTTCGATAGTTCACCCTATGTGCTACAGCCCTTTCACGACAGCCTGATCCAAAACGTATGTTACTATGAAGAATCCGCAGATAGTGTAAGCTCTGCGGACTTTCGAGTTAGGTTGTGTCCGTATTACTATGTCATAGAAGATCAGGCGATACTTGGTGGAGTATTGGCAACTGCTTGTTACAAGGAAAAGAAATTAATTCATGGGATGTCTGACGCGGTGATGATGCCTTGTTCTGTTTCTGACATCGAAGAGAAGTCAAGGTCGGGGTAGATTGCTATGATTCAAAAGACTTCCGAATTCATTGAGAGCTTAATGACTTGCGAACCAGCTGTGCGGGCGCAATTCGAATACAGTGATCTTGAGCTTGCGTCTCAGGACAATGAAGATGCAGATCCTCTTCGCGAACGGGAGCACGAGGTGGTTCCCGGGTTGATCAATAAATATCGTAACCGCGTCCTGTGCCTACTCTCTACGGAATGCTCTGCCTACTGCCGATTTTGCACGAGACGGCGGCTGATCGGACACGGCGAGCCAAGCGATGCAAGTCCCAGTCAAATAGATGAATGGGTTGACTATTTGAACAACCACAGCGAGGTTAGGGAGGTGATAGTCTCAGGGGGAGATCCGTTCGTTGTGGACGATCACCTGTTTGAATATGCACTAGAACAGCTGAGCTCGGTTCCCACGATAAAAGTTCTTCGAATAGGCACTCGCGCTCCTGTCACAGATCCGGATCTGGTCACGAGCAGAAAGTTGGATGTAATTGCCAGAATCGAAAAGCCAGTATACGTAGGAATCCACTTTGAACATCCGTCCGAACTTACACCGCGAACTATCAAGTGCGTAAAGGATTTGAGAAGGGCAGGTGCAATCCTCTACAGTCAAACAGTTTTCCTCAAGGGCGTAAACGATGACTTTCAGACTCTGTATGACCTATTCACGGGGCTCCTAGAAATAGGCGTGCGTCCCTACTATATTTATCGATGCGACCCGGTGCCCGGGGCAGCGCACTTTCGCGTAGAACCAGCCAAGGAAAGAAGGATAATGACCGAACTACGGCGCGCACTGTCTGGACTTGCTTGCCCCACTTACGTCATCGATGTGCCCAACGGAAGTGGCAAAATACCCGTGCCGCTTGAATTCTGGGAGTGTGACACAAGCTCCTACCTAGATTTTGATGGCGTCCGCCACGTCAACGAGTGAGTTTAACGAGTGACTCTACTTTTCTAGCATGAGCGCTACGTGCATTCAGGGCTGCTCTTGGGGCGTTGGAGCTTCTGCTGAGCCTTCAGGGGTACCGCTGCCTTTAGTGGCAGTGCTAGATTTGTCTTCACTTGTCTCTATTACTATCTTGTTTTCCTCCAGTTTGGCAGCGCCCTGAATCTCGATCTTTGCTTGTGAGGCAAACACTTCCGCGTTGGTTTTGGAGGTAGATGAGTTGGTTTCTAGGTAGTCCAGTAGGTTTGCTGCCGCCTGCGCCATTAGTCCGCAAGCGAGAATTCTGCGCAAGTGTGCCGGTTTCTTGAGGGGCGGCACCTGCATAGCGTTTAGAAAACTTGCCATCGATTGCAATCTTAAAGCGATTCCCTTGACGGTGTTGTAGTAACTCTCGCGGGTTATAATCTTTTTCTCGAAGTCAGCTGCAGCGATTTCGTATTGCCTAATAAGCGAGTTGAAGTATGTGTCGAAGTAGCCCTTCAACAGGTCGTAGCGGTTGGCGATTATATCCGAAGGCGGATCCGCTTGTACACTTGCTAACTGCTCTAGCGCCTTCCGGCTTTCTCCAAAGAGAGACATAGAAGCATTAACGATCGCCAGTCGCTCATACGCGCGCCAGTCCTTTGGATCTAGTTTTGTGGCTTCCCTGTAAGCTTCGGCTGCTTCATCAGGTTTGCCATCGCGCCATAGTTTGTCGCCTTCTATCATTTTTGCTACAGCAGAGCTAGTAACCCTTGGCGTTTTTGGCGCCGTCAAGGAGATGCGAGTTTCTGGCTGTGCGTTTTCGCTAATTACTCCGCTTTGGGCAGACTTGAGTTTTTCTATTCGCTGTTCTGCCTCCGCGAGGAGTTTGGTGTCAGCCCCAAGCATTCTCGCTCGAGCAAGTTCATCGTCAGCTTCTTTAAACATAGCCTTACGAGCATACGCTTCGGCAAGTCTTAGCCGAATTGCCGGATTAGTCGGGTCGGCGTCTATTGCACGTTTGAACTGTTCTATGGCTAATGCAAGGTTGCCAGACTCCAAACTTTCTTCAGCACGAGCTGCATAGTCCGCCGCGCTGGGTTTGGACGCTATTGGCGGTTGATCGGGAGTGATTGCAGTGCTCTCCGTACCGGTTACCGGTGTTGGCTGTGGTCTAGGAGGAAGTTCTGTGAAGGCTACACGCGCGATCCCGATTACGGCAGCGCTTGCCGCAGAATGCATTGCGTTTTGCAGATCGAGAGCCCTAGTTCCAACGGCTTGCGACGACTTCACCACTTCCCAAGTATTCCGCTTTCCTCCACCTACCCGAGCCACCCACAATTTAACCTCCACGATTGCGGCTTGTCCCGCACCGGTTTCAGCATCTTCACGCGGTTCTGAACCAGTTATGCCCTCAGACGGTTTGCCGGACGCATCCCCAGATTCGCTCTTTTTGTCAGGAGGTACTACTTCCAGCAGGCTCGGACCAATCGGCTTGACCCTGAGATTCTTCACTGAAACTTCGGCTCCCGCTGCATACTGAAAGCCGAGGATGCGCGCAACTTCGATTCTCTCCTCTTGGCTTGCGTAAGAGGCCACCTTATCGGGAGTAAGCATTCTTTCCATAATTGCGCGCAGAACCGTGGGTGACTCTCGATCGAATATCGTTGCCTCGACTCGTTGAGTTTCACGCAAATAGTCTCTTATGGCGCGGGTAGTTGCGGCTGACAGGTTTTTGTCGGCTCCTTCTCCGCGAGCCGTTTCAAATACTAGTACTATGGGACGTGATTCCCTTGCGCCTGAACATTGAATTGATAGTCCAAGGCTGATTACGAAAATGACTAGCCCTGATACTACTTGTTTCATCGTGGTTGATTAGAGCCGGACAACGCCTGTTTGGATGCTTCGATTAAGGCTTGGGCAGTTTGCAAACCCAGCTGCGCAGCACTTACATTACGTCCGGCGTCGATTTCTGCTTGATAAAGCCTAGCGGCTTCTTCCGCCGCAGCGAGTGCTTCCTGGTGTCGACCTTGCCTTCGAAGTTCGACTGCCTTCCGAAGGGCTGTATCACCGTCGGGACGATTGGACGGTGCTTCTTCTGTTACTGAGGGCTTTGAAGAGGCAGATTCTTCGGGTTTTGCGGCTGGTTTAGATTCAGTCTGTGTTTTTTTGGCTTCACTTTCTTTCGACTCAGGAACCACCTTTACTTTTGGAAGTGGAAGAGGAGGCACCTTTGACGGTTCAGCTGCAATGCTGGAGGGCACAGCACGCCCAGCAGACGATTGTGGAGTTCCGGTAACTGGTCCCGTCAGACTTGCTGTTGGTGCAGCGGGGAAAGTGTATACCCGCAGTGTAGGGGTTTGCGGTGCAACCGATACGCTCGCCGTCGCCGCATGTCGCTCTTTGGCCGCTTTAAGTTTTTCTTCTCGATCCCGGCGCTCGTTAGCGCCAGGCCAGGCGATGATTGCTACGAACAACACTACTAAGAACGTGATAAAAGCAATCCACACGGGTTTTGGCAGTACTTCTAATATTGCTGACACCCGAGCACGTATATCGCGAGGAGCCGCCGGAATTGGTGCTCCCTCCGGCACAGCGAGCTTCATTCGGAGCGCCGCCAGTTTCTCTCGATCAGCCACGCTATCCGGGTTCAAATCTATTATCTTTTCGTACTCGGCTACCGCCGACTTCAGCATGTCACGCGCCTCATCAACTTTTCCTTGGCGCAAAAGGTCTTCTGCTTTTCGTTCGTATATCAGTGCCAGCAGAGAATGTGCGGACGAGCTATCGGGAGCTTGTTGCAGAATAGTCTGAACACGTGTCAGCGCAGTATCCAAGTCGCCCTGTGAATATATTTGCCATACCTCGTACAGCTGTTCTCCGAGGGCGACCTCGTCCTTGACGGGTTCCGCCGCAGTTGTGGACTTGGGCTCTTGCTGCGTCAATCCTTCCAATTTGAGCCCGCATCCTCGGCAGAACCTGTTTGTCTTACCATTTGTTATACCGCACCTGGGGCACTTCATTGTCTTTTCAGTATTCAAAACGTTTACCCTTAAAATAGTCCGGCCTGTTTACCGTTTCCCTCTAGCCCAAGATGCTCGTATGCCCGCCGTGTAACAACTCGACCGCGCGGTGTTCTTGCAAGAAATCCCATTTGTATCAAGTAAGGTTCGTGAGCGTCTTCTATTGTATCGCGCTCTTCGCCAATAGCAGCTGCGAGAGTCTCAATACCTACAGGACCACCATCAAATTTCTCGATAATGGTCCTCAAGAGCCTTCGGTCGGCTTCATCCAAACCTTGCTCATCTATTTCTAGCATTGATAACCCTTCAATTGCTACATCCTTGTCTATTACACCGTCTCCGCAAACCTGGGCGTAATCCCGCACTCGGCGCAACACACGATTTGCGACTCTTGGTGTTCCTCGAGACCTACTCGCAATCTCAAACGCACCGTCTTCGGTTATCTCTACGCCCAGAATCCTAGCTGAACGCATTGTTATAGTTTTGAGACTCTCCGTATCATAAAACTCGAAGTTGTAAACTATCCCAAATCGTCCTCTTAGTGGTGAGGTAACCAATCCTGCTCGCGTTGTCGCTCCTATCAGTGTGAATCGCGGCAAATCTAGTCTTATTGATCTCGCAGCAGGACCTTTTCCAATGATTAAGTCTATCTGGAATTCTTCCATCGCCGGGTACAGAATTTCCTCAACTGGCCGACTCAGGCGATGGATTTCGTCTACAAAAAGCACACTGCACGGCTCGATATTAGTTAGGATCGCAGCTAGGTCTCCTGGACGTTCTATGGCTGGTCCCGAGGTGCATCGTATTGGAGCATTCATTTCATTGGCAATGATATATGCTAATGTAGTTTTACCCAGTCCAGGAGGACCATACAGGAGCACGTGATCAAGAGGTTCACCGCGTCTTTGAGCAGCCTCTATATATACACTCAAACTGTTCTTAATTTTGTCGCGACCGATGAACTCACTTAGCAGACGCGGCCGAAGTGAGATGTCCAATTCGGCATCTTCATCCCGGCGGACCGGGGATATCAGGCGGCTTTCTTTGTCCATATGTGCTATTTATTGTCTCGCAACTACTCGCCAAGAACCTTAGGAAGGGCAAAAATACTACTCACGTTTTGGATAGTAGCTTGAGCGCTGCAGTTATCAGGTTACTGGGATTGCTGTTGATTTCCTGCCCATCGTTACTCGACTGTAATATCTCCTGCACTGCCGCACGGGCAGCATTGCGCGCAAACCCCAACGCTACCAGTCCTTCCACAGCATCGTCTATCACTTGTTGTTCTGCCGACTCAACACCCTTCGAGTCAGCAGCCCAGGTAGATCCCTGAATTTTCTCCCTCAGCTCCAATACGATGCGCTGAGCCGTTTTTGTGCCTATGCCTGGTACTCTGCTCAGTTCGCGAAATCCATCACTAGATATTGCGCGTGCTATTTCTTCGACGGGCATGATCGAAAGAATGTTCAGCGCCAGCCTAGGTCCGACCCCGGAAACGCTAGTCATCAGTTCGAACATCCGTTGCTGAGCTTCGCTGGTGAAGCCGTATAGGGCAATAGAGTCTTCACGCACTACTGTTGTAATGAGCAGGCTGATTTTTTGTCCGATTTCAGGTAGACGAGTAGCAACACAAAGAGGCACGCAAACCTTGTATCCGACCCCTCCGACATCTACTACGATGTAGTCTGCTTCCACCCTTTTTAATTCACCGCTAAGATGGGCGATCAAGAAGCACCTCAGATGTCAGGTAAGCTACAACGGAACTTGTCTTTTAGTAAATTACCTTGTTGAGAGGATACTCGACTATACCAGAAGCACCAGCACGCTTGAGTTTAGGAATGAGTTCTCGTACAGTCTTCTCTTCGACGATAATCTCGGCTGCTACCCAATCGTCACCTGCGAGAGGCGATAAAGTGGGCTTCTTAAGCGACGGTAGAACAGCAAGAACGTCCTCCAATTTGTCTTTTGGTACGTTCATTTTCAGACCGACAAAGCCTTCCGCATTCAACGCAGCCTGAAGCAACATTGCTATGTTTTCCAGCTTCTGTCGTTTCCAGGGGTCCTTCCAAGATTCGTGATTCGCTATCAATCTCGTAGTGGATTCTAGTAAGGTCTCGATGATTTCTAATCCATGTGCTTTTAACGTACTACCGGTCTCAGTACCGTCGACAATTGCATCGACCAAGTCCGGTACCTTAACCTCAGTTGCACCCCACGAGAATTCAACATGGGCGTTCACGCCTCTTTCGGCTAAATAGCGTTTCGTGAAATTGACAAGCTCGGTGGCAATGCGTTTTCCTTCCAGGTCCCGGACGCTCCGGATCGGAGATCCCTTTGGCACTGCCAACACCCAACGGAAAGGCCTTTGGGTTGCTTTAGAATAAACCAACTCGCAAACCTCATGCACGTCCGAATCGCATTCTTTTACGTTGTCGTAACCGGTTATCCCAGCATCCAAGACACCCATCTCAACGTAGCGAGGTATCTCCTGGGCGCGCAGCAGTGTAGCTTGGATTTCCGGATCATCGCACGTCGGATGATACGAACGCGCGTCAACTCGAAAGTCCCAGCCGGCCTTCCGTAATAATTCAAATGTAGCGTCTTGTAGGCTACCTTTCGGCAGAGCGAGCTTAAGAACCAATTTAAACTACCTCGTCTGTGTTATCGACGGCAACATTATAGACCGACGAGCCCAAACCGGTCAATTGACCTCGGCTCCGCAGCTATAGGCTTACCATACATGTGGTACACATGGGGGACGGTGGGTGAGTAGCAGTGACCAAGGAGAATAGGTTGCGGATAGGGACCGTAATCTGGTATTGGTTGTTTTGCAAAAATCTAAAACCAGGAGGTCCGTATCCGCATGCTAAGTATACGACAGATGGCGCTATTTCGCCATAGAGTGGTCAAGGAAGCGATAAGGA
>Ga0123519_10005796_pt1 | contig 19609 bp, 20 predicted proteins | sample YelNatPaOPRAMG02_FD_87396 | JGI IMG/M metagenome (GOLD analysis project Ga0123519, IMG submission 87396) | Hot spring microbial communities from Yellowstone National Park - Yellowstone National Park OP-RAMG-02 (version 2) | ecosystem: Environmental > Aquatic > Thermal springs > Hot (42-90C) ...
CGCCGCCTGCTCGATCTGCTGCAGCAAGACTGTGCGCTGAGCAACCAGGAGCTGGCGCAACGTGCCCACCTGACCGCGCCGACCTGCTTGCGTCGGGTGCGGCGGCTGGTGCAGACCGGGGTGATCGAGCGGCGCATCGCGATCGTCGACGCGCAGCGGCTGCAAGCCGGGTTGACGGCGATCGTCGAAATCACTTTGTCGGCGCAGACGGCAGAGCGGCTGGCGGCGTTCGAGGCGCTGGTCGCCGGCGTGCCCGAAGTGCAGCAGTGCTACCAGGTGTCGCCTGGGCCTGATTTCGTGCTGGTGCTGTTCGTCGCCGACATGCCGGCTTACCACGCCTTGGCGCACCGGCTGTTCACCGCAGCCAATCAGGTGCGCAATGTGCGGACGTTTTTTTCGGTGCACCGCAGCAAATTCGCTCCGCGCGTGCCGTTGCCGGCGGTCACTTCGCCTTGACCGGGCGGCTCCAATCGGACAGCGTGACGGCGCGCGCGCGCGCCACGGTGAGTTTGCCCGCGGGAACGTTTTTGCTCACCGTCGAGCCCGCGCCGATGGTCGCCCCGGCGCCGACGGTGATCGGCGCCACCAGCACCGAGTTCGACCCGGTATGCGCATCATCCTCGACGATGGTGCGGTGCTTGTTCGCGCCGTCGTAGTTGGCGACGATGGTGCCGGCGCCGAAATTCACTCGCGCGCCGACGGTGGCATCGCCGACGTAGCTCAGATGGTTGGCCTTGCTGCCAGCGCCGAGGGTGGAGTTTTTCACTTCGACGAAGTTGCCGATGTGCACGCCGTCGGCCAGCGCCGTGGTCGGGCGCAATCGGGCGAACGGGCCGATGGCGGCGTCGGCGCCGATGGCCGCGCCGTCGAGGTGGCAAAACGGCTGGATCTGCGTGGCCGCGCCGACGCGCACGTCGCGCAGCACGCAGTACGCGCCGACGCGCACGCCGTCGGCCAGATGCACCTGGCCCTCGAACACGCAACCGACGTCGATGAACACGTCACGGCCGCAGTGCAGGCTGCCGCGCACGTCGATGCGGCTGGGGTCGGCCAACGTCACCCCGGCGTCGAGCAGGCGGTCGGCGGCGCGCCGCTGCACCACGCGCTCCAGGTGCGCGAGCTGACGGCGGTCGTTCACGCCGAGCACGTCGTCGGCGTCGGCCACGGTCGAGGCGCGCACGGGCACACCCTCGGCTACCGCCAGCGCGACGATGTCGGTCAGGTAGTACTCGCCCTGCGCATTGTCGTTGCGCAGCGCCGCCAGCCAGCGGCGCAGCGCCGCCAGCGGAGCACAAACGATGCCGGTGTTGCACTCGCGCAGCGCGCGCTGCGCCGGCGTGGCGTCTTTGTGTTCGACGATGCCCAGCACTGCGCCGTCGGCTGCGCGCAAGATGCGGCCGTAGCCCGTCGGGTCGGGCAGTTCGACGGTCAGCAGCGCCAGCGCCCCGGCCTGCGCCTGCGCCACCAGCGGCAGCAGGCTGTGCGCCGGCGCCAGCGGCACGTCGCCGTACAGCACCAGACACACGCCGTCGGCGGGCAGTAGGGGCAGCGCCTGCTGCACGGCGTGGCCGGTGCCCAGCTGCGGCTGCTGCAGCGCAAACTGCAGCTGCGGCCGCTGGGCGAACGCCGCCTGCACCTGCTGCGCGCCAAACCCGGTGACGACCACGGTGCGCTCGGCGTGCAACTGCTCGACGGTGTCGAGCACGTGGCCGAGCAGCGGTTTGCCCGCCAGCGGCTGCAGCACCTTGGGGTGATCGGAGCGCATGCGCGTGCCCTTGCCCGCGGCAAGGACGACGACGCTCAGCGGCGATGGAAGGCGTGAGGCGGGCGGCGGGCTGGCGATTGTCATGCCGCGCATTCTAAAGAGCGGTGGCCGCCGTTTTGACACGCACAGCCATGGCAAACACCCCGCGGCAGCGGGGGTGGGCCGCACGCATCAGGCCGTGGCCGGCCGCGAGACGGTCTTGGGCAGTTCGGTGACCAGGCGCTGCATCAGGAACTTGGGCAGGCCGATCCACATATCGAACAACGCCACGCCCATTTCGAGCATGGCGATCGGGCACGACAGCGCACCGCCGATGAGCACGAGCCAGGCGAAGTCGGGGTTCTGCTTGGTCAGGAACCAGCCGGAAAAATCGAGCAGCATCGCGGCAAACGGGGTGATGACCGAGATCGCCTTGATCTGGTTGTGCACGCGGGTCTGCAGAAACAGCCAGCCGGCGATCCAGAAAATCACCCCGAGCATGGTCAAGTGCACCATCCCGGTCATCAGCATGGTGTTGTACGACATGCCGGTATCGACCTTGGCCACCGCCTTGACGTCGTCGTAAGTGGCCAGCGGCGGGTTGTGCAGTTGCTTGCTCATCGCGTCGCTGTGGCACATCAGGCAGTGTTGTGCCAGCAAGGGTTTGATCTGGGTGTCGTACCCCGCCTTGGTCTGCCCGCCGACCACCCAGTCGTCGATGGTTTTTTGCAGTTGCGGCCACTGTTCCTTGGGAATGCCGGCGTTGGTGAACATGGTCGGCAGCACGGTTTGCAGCTTGCTGCTGTCGCGGTTGCCGTAGTACGAAATCTGGATGTCTTTGAGCGTCACGCCGGTTTTACCGTCCAACCCGGTGTGGGTGACGTACAGATACGCCTCGGCGCACAACAGGCCGACGCAAACCAAAAAAATGAAGCCGGTGTGGAGCAGTTTTTCCGGCACGCTGAGTTGATGAAGGGAACGCATGGAACGGATGTCTCGCAAAGGGCGGTTGTGAACGGACTCTGGTTTTTGTTTTTCTTAACTTTTGTCAAAAACCAGGGTTATCCTAGTGCGTAAAAACCCTTAAGTGCAATGCCTGAGTTGGCGCCAAGGATTCACGCAACGTTTTGTTTCTATTGAGATTTACTCTGCGGGGTATGGCCCGGCCGCGCGGCTGGCGGCAGGCCGCCGCAGTCGTGGCGGGCGCCGTGCGCGGCCGGCAGCACGCGCGGCGGCGGTGCAGATATGCTATGCGGCATGATCGCTCACAACCGCGCCGCCGTCATGTGGCGCCTGACCCGCAGGGAACTGCGTAAATCGTGGCTGAAGTACGGCGTGCTGTGGCTGGGCGCGCTGCTGGTGGGGCTGGCCGCAGTGCAGTTCGCCAACTGGACCAACGACGTCCTGGCGTTGTTCTTGCAGTGGATCGACGGCCGCGCCTGGCTGGCGTTACTCATCACCCCGGCGCTGACCGCCACCGCGGTGTGGCTGACACGGCGCTGGTTCCAGGGGAGCGACGGCAGCGGCATTCCGCAGGTGATCGCCGCGCTGCACGGCCCCTACGATCCAGCGCGCGCGCCGCGGCTGTTCGGCTGGCGCATCATCGTCGGCAAGGTCGGCGTCGGTTTGCTGGGTATGCTCGGCGGGCTGACCCTCGGGCGCGAAGGGCCGACGGTGCATCTGGGCGCGTCGATCATGTACGAAATGCGCCGCTTCTACCCGCGGGTGTCGCCACGGTTGCAGCGCTTGTTGCTGCTGGCCGGGTCTGCAGCCGGGTTGTCGGGGGCGTTCAACACCCCGCTGGCGGGAATTTTGTTCGCCATCGAGGAACTCAGCCGCAGCTTCGAGATGCGCACCAATGGCGTGCTCATCACCAGCATCGTGTTTTCCGGGCTGGTGTCGCTGGCGCTGGCGGGAAACTACCTGTATTTCGGTCAGATCACCGCGCCGGACATTTTTCCGCTGGCCTTTGCGCTGCCGGTGGTCATCGCCGCCGTGTTGTGCGGCCTGGCCGGTGCGGCGTTCAACCTGGCGCTGCTGCACCAGTCGCGCTGGATCGCTCCGTCGCTGCTGCGCTGGCGCGAGCGTTCTCCGCTGGTATGGGGCGCGGCGCTGGGGCTGTTGGTGGCCGTGGTGGGCATCGGCAGCGGCGGGCAGACTTGGGGCAGCGGCTACGAGCAGGCGCGACACCTGTTGATGCACCAGGGCGAGCAGGTGAGCTGGTATTACCCGCTGGCGAAGTGGCTGAGCATGGTGCTGTCGTACATCACCGGCCTGCCCGGCGGGTTGTTTTCGCCGTCGCTGTCGATCGGCGCGGGGTTCGGCCAGTGGGTCAGCCAATGGTTCGGGCAGTATCCGCAGTCGGCGCTGGTGGCCATCTGCATGGTGGGCTATCTGGCGGCGGTGACGCAGTCGCCGCTGACGGCGTTCGTCATCGTCATGGAAATGATCAACGGCGGCGGGCTGATCATTCCGCTCATGGCCACGGCGCTGATCAGCAGCCGGGTGGCCAATCTGTTCACCCCGCCGCTGTACGAAGCCTTGGCGATGCAGAAATACTACGACTACGCACCGCACGGGGCTGCCGCACCCCAACGACGCTGAGCGCAGCGCCGCTGGGGTGTCTGGACCAGCCACGCCAGCCGGGGGGCGAATGCCCCGGTGAGGACGACGAGGAGACACGACATGGCTTCACTCTCGACCAGCGTGGCGCCCAGGCCACCCTCAGCGCAGGTCTATCGCCGCATCGGCTGGCGCATCATTCCATTTCTCATCCTCTGTTACTTCATCGCCTATCTCGACCGCGTCAACATCGGTTTTGCGCAGTTGCAGATGAAGGGCGATCTGGGGTTTTCCGACGCGGTGTACGGGCTGGGGGCAGGGATCTTTTTTCTCGGCTACTTCGTCTTCGAGGTGCCGAGCAATCTGATTTTGCACCGTGTGGGCGCGCGGGTCTGGATCGCGCGCATCATGATCACTTGGGGGCTGATTTCGGCGCTCACCCTGTTCGTGACCACGCCGATGCAGTTCTACGTCATGCGCTTTCTGCTCGGCGTCGCCGAGGCCGGTTTTTTCCCCGGCATCATCCTCTACCTGACCTACTGGTACCCGGCGGCGCGGCGCAGCCAGATGACGGCCTGGTTCATGAGCGCGGTGCCGCTGTCCGGTTTGGTGGGGGCGCCGGTGTCGGGGTGGATTCTGCACCATTTCCACGGCCAGCACGGCTGGGCCGGGTGGCAGTGGCTGTTTTTGCTCGAAGGGCTGCCGGCGGTGCTGCTGGGCCTCATCACCCTGGTGGTTCTGGACAACGGCATCGCCTGCGCCAAGTGGCTGAGCGCCGACGAAAAGACCGCGCTGCAGCACGCGCTCGACAGCGAGGCACAAACCAAGCCGGCACACTCGGCGCTGCAGGGCATGGCGCAGCCGCGGGTGTGGCTGATGGGGTTGATCTACTTTTCCGTGGTCATCGGGCTGTACGGCTTGAGCTTTTGGCTGCCGCTGCTCATCAAGTCCACCGGGGTGAGCGATCCACTGGCCATCGGCTGGCTGGTGGCCTTGCCGTATGGCGTATCAGTCGTCGCGATGATTCTGGTGGGTCGCAGCTCGGACCGGCATCATGAACGCCGCTGGCACGTGGCCGTTCCGGCGTTGCTGGGCGCGGCTGGGTTGGTGCTGTCGACCTTCTGGACCAGCGACACCGTGCTGGCCGTGGCTGCGCTGACGCTGGCCACTGCCGGCATCATGGTGGTGCTGCCGCTGTTCTGGGCGCTGCCCAACGCCTTCCTCGCCGGCAGCGCCGCGGCCGCCGGTATCGCGTTGATCAACGCGCTGGGCAATCTGGCCGGGTTTTTCGGCCCGTCGATCATCGGCTGGGTGAAGCAGGCCACGCACAGTACCAACGGCGGCATTTTGCTGCTCGCCGCGTTCATGGTGCTGTGCGCGGTGCTGGTGCTGCTCACGCCGAAGCCGGCGAAGTGACCGCCGCCGGCTGCGCGCGCCACATCAGCGCATCAGAGCTCGACTTGCAGCCGGGTGGTGTTCTTGACCTCGTCGATCACCGCGAACGAGCGCGTTTCGCGCACGCCCGGCAGTTTGGCGACGACGTCGGCGACGAAGGTTTTGTAGGCCGCCATGTCGGCCACGCGCACCTTGAGCAGATAGTCGAAATTGCCTGCCATCATGTGGCATTCCAGAATTTCCGGCCGCGCCTTGACCGCCGACTGGAACGTCTCGAAAGTGCCGGGAGCCGAGCGGTCGAGCTGAACCTCGACGAACACCATCTGAGCGGCGCCGAGCAGCAGCGGGTTGAGGCGGCCTTCGTAGCCGAGGATGAAGCCGTCACGGGTCAAACGCTTGACACGTTCGAGCACCGCGGTGGGCGAGAGGTTGACGAGCTGCGCCAAGCGCAAGTTGGCGATGCGGCCGTCATCCTGCAACAGGCTGAGCAGACGCCGGTCGATGCGGTCGATGCCGCCGATTTTTTCAGCCATGACGGATCTCCGGCTGGCAGGCCAGCGACAGGCGATACAGGAGAGAGTTCTGCATGATGTCGAAGTGAACGGTTGAATGAATGAAAGTGAGAATTTAGCGCATCACTGTCGGCAAGACGAAACTTTCACGACAATTTCCTCGCGCCGGATCTGGAATACGAAGACAGCGGCTTGCTACGATACGGCGCGGACGGCGCCCTGCTTGACACATTGTCTCCGACCATTCCGCCCAATTTTATGCACTGCCGGACAAAGATCATCGCACGGTTGCGGGGGTGGCCCCGAGTCCGCCTTGGATTGTGCAGCGCACGGCACGGCTGGGGACGGCCATGGCGGTGATCGCCGCACTCGACCAGGGCACCTCCAGCTCGCGCACCCTGATCGTCGACGACCAGGGCCGCGTGCTTGCCAGCGCGCAGCGCGAATTCGCCCAGCACTACCCGCAGCCCGGCTGGGTCGAGCACGACCCGCTGGACATCTGGGCGACGCAAAGCGCCACGCTCAGCGAGGCGCTGGCGCGTGCCGGCGTGACCCTGCGCGACGTCGCCGCCATCGGCATCACCAACCAGCGCGAAACCGTCGTGCTGTGGGAACGCGCCAGCGGCAAACCGCTCGCGCGCGCCATCGTCTGGCAGGATCGGCGCACCGCGGCGCAGTGCGCCCGGCTGATGGCCGACGGCCACGCCGCCGAGCTGCAGCGGCGCACCGGGCTGCTGCCCGATGCCTATTTTTCCGCGACCAAAATCGCCTGGTTGCTCGACCACATCCCCGGCGCGCGAGCGCGCGCCCAAGCCGGCGAACTCGCTGCCGGCACCATCGATTCCTGGCTGGTGTGGAACCTCACCGCCGGCGCCGCGCACCTCACCGATGTGAGCAACGCCAGCCGCACCCTGCTGTGCAACATCCACACAGCGGACTGGGACGACGAGTTGCTGGCGCTGCTGCGCGTGCCGCGCGCCGTCCTCCCGGCTATCGTCCCCAGCTGTGGCGAGCTGGCGCAGGCGCGGCTGGGCGGGCTGGGCATTCCCATCACCGGCATCGCCGGCGACCAGCAGGCGGCGCTGTTCGGTCAGGCGTGCATCGCGGCGGGAATGGCGAAAAACACCTACGGCACCGGCTGCTTTGCGCTGCAACACACCGGCACGCAAGCCGTGACCTCGCAGCAGCGGCTGCTCACCACCATTGCCTGGCAGCTCGGCGCCGGTCAGCCGGTGCACTAGGCACTCGAAGGCAGCGTGTTCGTCGCCGGCGCCGCGGTGCAATGGCTGCGCGACGGCCTTGGGCTGGTGTCCAGTGCCGCCGAGGCCGCGCGGCTGGCCGCCAGCGTGCCCGACAGCGGCGGCGTGCTGCTCGTGCCGGCGTTCACCGGGCTGGGCGCGCCGCATTGGGACGCACAGGCGCGCGGTCTGCTCATCGGCATCACCCGCGGCACCACCGCCGCGCACATCGCCCGTGCCGCCATCGACAGCATGGCCTATCAGAGCGCCGAGCTGTTCGCCGCGATGCAAGCCGACGTCGCCGCGCAGGCCGCGACGCCGCTGGCCGAACTGCGCGTCGATGGCGGCGCGGCGGTGAACGACGCGCTGATGCAGTTCCAGGCCGACCTGCTCGGCGTTCCGGTCGTGCGGCCGCAGCAGGCCGAAAGCACCGCGCTGGGCGCCGCCTGGCTGGCCGGCCTGGGGGCGGGCATCTGGCCCGACCCCGCCGCCGTGGCCGCGCTGTGGCAGCCGCAGCGGCGTTTCACTCCGCGCATTTGCGCCGACGAGCGCCAGCAGCGCCTGGCGCGCTGGGCGCAGGCGGTGCAGCGCGCCCGCGGCTGGGCCGAGGCGGACGATTGACCCGGCGCGAAAAAACGCAACGTTCCAAGCCGGCTGAAAAAGCCGTGCCGACCGCGTGACTCTGCTGCGCCGTGGCACCACTGTTGCGTTTGTTTGCACCTGCGCGGCCGAACCTCGGCGGACAATCACCCTCGAAAGTTGCAGCAGGCGCGCTGCCTTAGGCCGCCTGGATTGGAGTTTCGACATGGGTGAATTCAGCATTTGGCACTGGCTGATCGTGCTGCTGATCGTGATCATGATTTTTGGCACCAAAAAGCTCAAAAACATGGGCAATGATCTCGGTCAGGCGGTTCGTGGCTTCAAAGAAGGCATGAAAGACGCCGACGCCCCCGCTGCGGAAAAAACCGCCGACGCCAGCGTCAAGGCCCTGCCATCGACGAACAAAACCGAATAATGGTTGGGGGTCAGGTCTAGCTTCGTAGCATTTCCCGGGCGAATGCTACTGTTCTAGACCTGACCCCCGAGCAGAACCCGCCACCATCTCGAACAGCATCAGCCGGCATTCGATCGGCCCGTTGAATACCGGGATGCGGCGGTGGGGCTTGAGGCGCAGCGCGCGGTCCCAGTGCAGGTCGGCGGTGAGCAGCGCGACCTGCCAGCCGGCAAAGCGTTGTTTGAGGGCATGGGCGAGTTGCGCGGCAAAGTCGTCGCGGGCTTGGCCTTCGGGGGCGATGCGCTGGGCGTAGGGCGGGTTGCTGATGAGCCAGGCGCGTCGCCCGGCGGGTAGGGCGGCGGCGTCCACCGGCGGCATGGCAGCGATGACGTCGCCAGGCTGTGCAGTGATGGCGCCGTGCACACCGGCGCGGCGGGCGTTGTCCAGCGTCATGCGCACGTTCGCTGGGTCGATGTCGGCGGCGAACAACTGCCCCGGTGGCAGCGCTTGCACCGCTTGCTGCGCCCGCTCGCGCAGCACGTTCCATTGCTCCAGGTCGAAGCCCCGCAGCGCCTCGAAGCCGAAGGCTCGGCCCAGTCCGGGTGCGCGCTGCGCGGCGATGTGTGCGGCTTCGATGACCAGGGTGCCCGAACCGCATAGCGGATCGAACAACACGTCGCCGGGAGCCCAGCCGGCCAGGCGCAGCAGCCCGGCGGCCAGGTGTTCTTTGAGCGGCGCGGCGCCGTGCTCGCTCCTCCAGCCGCGCTTGAACAGCGGTTCGCCGCTGGTATCGAGGTAGAGACGGGCGTCGGCCTCGCGCAGGTGCAGGTGCACCCGCACGTCGGGGTGGTTGGTGTTGACGTCCGGGCGCTGGCCGGTGCGGTTGCGGAAGCGGTCGCAGATGCCGTCTTTGACACGCAGCGCGGCGAATTTGATGCTCTGTAGCGGGCTGCGCTCGGCGGTGACGTCGACGCGCAGCGCTTGACTCACGTCGAACCAGTCTTCCCACGGCAACTGGCGCGCCAGGCGGTAGATGTCGTCGGCGCTGGCGTAGCCGCCGCTGCCGCATAGCAGCAATACGCGGCTGGGCAAGCGGCAGTGCAGATTCAGCCGCATGGCGTCGGCCAAGCTGCCTTGCACCGGTACGCCGCCGGGGGTCGGTGAACCAGGGCGCAGAGTGGGGCTGCGCTGCGCCGCAGCCAGGTCGCGCACTTCGTCGGCCAGCGCGGTTTCCAGGCCGCGCGGGCAGGGCAGAAACAGGTCGAACACGCCGACGCTGCGATGCACCGGGCGCGGTGCGGGCTGCGGCGGTGTGCGGCGTTTGTAGAACGAGGCATAAGGGGAGGACATGGCGGCATCGTATTGCCTGCGGCTGCGAGGCGGTCAACGCCACAGCAGCCCGGCGCCGCCGTAGCCCAGCGCGAGCACGCCTGCGGCCAGCCAGGCCCACGCCTGCCAGCGCAGCCGGCGCGCCAGCGCGTCGTGCGGCTCGGTGGTGAGCAGGAAGACGCGGCGGTCGCGGCGCGGCTTGCGCAGCACGTGGGTTTGCGGCTGCGCGGCGCGGATCAGACGGTCGGCGTACACCGCGGCGGCGGCCTGCGCACGCAATTGCTCGAACTCGGCCATGTCGAGCGCGCCGTCGCCGTTGGCGTCGAAGGCGCGGCGTTTGTGCGGATCGGCCTTCCATGCTGCCACGCGCTCGCGGACCTCGTCGTGCAGCGGGGCCTGCAGCGGCGACAGGCTGGTGAACCAGCCCAGCGCGTACAGCGTCTGCCCCGGCATGATGAGCTCTTCGGTGTAGCGGTGATCGCCGTCGCCGCTCATCATCACCTCGCCGGCGGTGCCGGGGATGAGTTGCGCCGTGGCGCCGACCCAGCTGCGGCGGGTGAGCGCGCGCACCTCGGCGTCTTCGGGGTCGACGATGCAACGCCCCGTGCCGTCGTCGAGCCAGAACTGCGCCGTGCTCACCCCGTGCTGCACCGTCTGCCAATGGCTGCTTTTGCCCTCGCCTTTGCGTTCCTCGACTTTGTAGCGGTACCAGCAGCACGGCGTGCGCGTCAGCGGCGACAGCAGCGGCGCATCGGGCGCCAGCGCCTGGCCGATGAGTTCCACATACCCTTGCGCCGCCGAGCGGATGCGCGACGTCGGTGTGTCTTCGATCACCCGGCGGCGACGCTGCAGGCGGAAAAAATTCCACATCCCCACCACGCCCACGCCAAGAGCAAACAGCAGCACCTGCAGCGGTGCGGCGGCGGGGGAGGCCGGGCTCAGCATGGCCGGCTGCAGGCAGGCGTCACGGCGCGGCGAACAGTCCCTTGAGATCGACGTCGGCGCGTTCGGCCGAAGCCACTCTGAACGGCTCTGCCGGGCCGAAGGCCAGCAGCCGCGCCACGATGACGTCGGGGAACTGCTCGATGCGCACGTTGTTGGCGTTGACCGCGGCGTTGTAGAACTCGCGGCGGTCGGCAATGCTCTCCTCCAGAGCGCTGATGCGCGCCTGCAGATGCTGGAACGTCTCGTTGGTTTTCAAGTCGGGGTAGGCCTCGGCCACGGCGAACAGCGCGTTCAGCCCGCTGCGCAGCGCGCCCTCGGCACGGCCCAGGCTGCGCACGTCGCCCACCTCGCGTGCCTGCTGCACCTGCGAGCGCGCGCGCACCACGCGTTCGAGCGTTTCCTGCTCGAAGTGCATCGACTGTCGGCACACCTCCACCAGCTTGGGCAGCTCGTCGTGCCTCTGCTTGAGCAGCACGTCGATATTCGCCCAAGCCTGTGTGATGGCGTGCTTGAGCCCGACCAGATTGTTGTAGATCATCACGCCGTACAGCAGCAGCGCAACGAGCAAGGCGACGGCAGCGAGGGTGACGATCATGGGCGTGCAGGCGTGCAACCGAATGTGTCGCAGTGTACCGGCACGTGCCGACGCGCTCTACGGCGCGAACCCGGTACGTGGTGCGACGGTCAGTCCTCCATGGCAAGCTTGCGCGACCGTGCCGCGCGCCGCAGCGCCTTATTGCTTTTGCGGTGCGCTCCGGCCTTGCGCTTGCGCGCAGCCGCCACCAGCGGATTGCGCGGCACCGTGGCCGGCAGTTTGACGCTGCACTTGCGTTTGCGCGAGAGTTTCATGGCGACGAGTGGAACGGCGGTGTCGGCTGCGATATGCTCAAACCCTGCGGGATGGTGGCCTCCAGAGACGCCGCATTCCCGCAGCAGCTCCCGGGATTGTCCGCCATGTCCCCGCAAACCCTCCGCAAACCCCGCCTGACCGAAGCCGCCTATCTCGCCGCCGAGCGCGACGCCGAAGTCAAACACGAATACATCGACGGCGAAATCTACGCGATGACCGGTGCCAGCCGCCGCCATGCGCTGATCGTCACCGCGCTGGTGCTCGCGCTCGGCCCGCACGCTCGCCGCCGCGGTTGCCAACTGTTCACCACCGACCTCAAGCTGCGGCTGCAACTGGCCGGCGCGACGATTTTCTATTACCCCGACCTGATGGTCGCCTGCGACCCCACCGACCAGCCCGACCCCTACTACCTCACCCGGCCGTGCTTGGTCGCCGAGGTACTCAGTCCCAGCACCGAGCGCATCGACCGCCGCGAAAAACTGCTGTCGTACATCTCGCTGCCGAGCGTGCAGGACGTGCTGCTGATCGCGCAGGACGCCCCCGCGATCGAAATCCACCGCCGCCGCAACGACTGGCACGCCGAGGTGCACACCGCAGGCGCGCTGCGGCTGGACTGCCTGGACGCCGAACTCGCCGTGGCCGACGTCTACGCCGACGTCGCCAGCCTGCCGCCCGATCCTTCAGGAGCTGCCCGATGAGCCCGCAACCTGCCGCCGTGCCCCGTCTGTCCGCCGAAGACTATCTGGCGCAAGAACAACGCGCCGCCGAAAAGCACGAATTCATTCGCGGCGAGGTGTTCGCGATGGCCGGTGCCAGCGACGCGCACGTCACCACCGCAGGCAACCTGTTCGCGGCCATCCGCGCCCACCTGCGCGGCGGCCCCTGCCGCGCCTTCATCGCCGACATGAAGCTGCGCGTGCAGGCCACCGACGCCTTTTTCTACCCCGACGTATTCGTGCTCTGCGCCGAGCCCGCGCCGCCGCAGCCGCAGTTCAAAACCGACGCCACGCTCATCGTCGAAGTGCTCAGCCCGGCGACGGAAGCCTTCGACCGCGGCGCCAAGTTCGCCCATTACCGCCACCTCCCCGGGCTGCGCGAATACGCCCTGGCCGACCCCGCCACCCGCACCCTGGACCTCTACCGCATAGGCGAAGGCGGCCTGTGGACCCTGCACCCCTACGCCGGCGACGACGTGGCCGAATTCGCCAGCATCGGCCTGCGCCTGTCGTTGGCGGAGGTGTTCGAGGGGGTCTCAGACCACGCCGTGTCAGGTTTGATTTGAGTGCGGCTGCAACGAAGCGTCGGCCTGTGACTGGCGTCCGTCGGTCGAAAGACAAGTCGCAATGATGCGCGGCCCTATCGCCCGCGCGACCTTGCGCACCAGCGCCGTGCTGGGCCTGCGCCTGCTGGCGCAGGCGGCGACGCTGCTGATCGTGGCGCGGCTGCTCGGTCCTGTGCAGTTTGGCGCCTTTGTCGGCATGGCTGCGCTGGCGGTGATGTTCGGCGCGCTGTCCACTTTCGGCACCCACTTGCTCTTGTTGCGCGAGGTGTCGCGTGCACCGGACAAGCCGCCCCAGTGGCTGCCGATCGCCTTTGCTGCGACGCTGTTATGCGGCACGGCGCTGCTGCTCGTCTATCTCGCCGTCACGATGCTGTGGCTGAGCCCGGCGGGCATGAGTGCTGTGGCTCTCCTTGCGATTGCGATTTCGGACATCGTCGTCTTGCCCTTGCTGGCTTTGCCAGCCGTTCTGCGCCAAGGCCAGGGGCAGATCGCACGGGCACAGGTTCTCGTCGTGCTGCCCCAGGTCATGCGCTTGATCGCGGCAAGCACGGTGATGCTTTGGCATCCAGATGCCGCGTTGACGGTGTACGCCCTGGCCTACGCGCTTGCCGCTTTGGCTTGCCTGCCCATCGCCTGGCACACCTTGCCTGCGGGCTGGGCGGAGGGCTGGCGCTGGACGCTACCGTCATGGACCCAATGGCGTGAGGCCAGTGGTTACGCCGTGCTGAATCTCTCGGCGCTGGGGCCGAACGAGCTGGACAAAACCCTGGCGGTGCACCTCTTGCCTGCAGCGGCCGCTGGTACCTACGCTGCCGGGTCGCGGGTTCTTGGCCCCTTGGTGCTGCCGGTATTGGCGATGATGATCAGCGCCCTGCCCAGGATGTTCCGCACCCAAGACGAGCCGTCCAACAGATCACGCCTGCTGCGGGTCACGTTATTCATCGCAATGGCCTATGGGCTGCTGGCCGGCGTGGCGCTCTGGGTTGCGGCGCCCGTGATCGCCTGGGCCTTCGGCGAGCGTTATGCCGACCTCGTCGGCACGCTGCACTGGTTGGCGTTCGCGGTGCCGGGGCTTTCTATGAGATACGTCATTAGCAATATCCTTATGACCTCTGATCAACCGTTGTCCCGTGTTGTGATTGAATTATTCGGGTTGTTTATTCTGTGGATGGTTGCAATTTTTGCCGAAAAATATGGGGCTGCTGGTATGGCTGGAGCACTCGTTTGCGCCGAATGGGGCATGGTGCTTTTCGGTATAACCCTATTTCGTGGAAATAAATTACCACAAGAAATTAGAAGATTAACAAATTTTTGAATTTGACAAGAGGTTAAAAATGCAATGGTCAAGAGGTGGGTGTGAGTTTTTAACATCCTGTCCTGCATGCGGCACACCAGTGGAGGTTGGAAAAAATAAAATCTTTATTCGGCATGACGATGAGTCGAAAATGCCTGATAAGTGGAAAATGCATCTTTGCCGCGCGTGTGGCTCGATATACTTGAACCCACGCCCAGATGGTGCGTCTCTACCAAACGCTTATATTGATTACTTAACGCACGGAGATCAAAATATATATAAAGAAATAAGCGAAAAAAATGGATTCATGTGGAATTTGATTCGTTTATATTTACATAAAAGATTTGGCGTCGACTACGGCCGCACCTATAATCCATTATATTTAATTTTCCTTTTTTTCCCGCCTTTGCGACAGAAGCTAGATCGTTTTGGAAGGAATCTAACAATAAAGGATTTCAAAAATCGGGGGCGACTTCTTGATGTTGGCGCAGGCAATGGCTCATTCCTGGATTTTGCGGAAAAGATGGGGTGGATCGCCGAGGGCGTGGAGCCTGATCCGGTGGCTGCTGATTTGTGCAAAAGAAAAGGTTTGAATGTGCGTCACGGCTTCATTGATGCGATGTCCGATCGAAATGGACAATATGATGTATTAACCATGAATCATGTCATCGAACATGTCCCTGACATTGGGCATGTATTACTGCGCTCGTTTGATTTGCTGAAGCCAGGGGGGGTCCTTTGGATTGCGCTGCCCAACCCACAGAGTTTGGGGCGAAAATTATTTGGTGCTTCATTTTGTGCGTTGCACCCGCCATTCCATCTTTGCATTTATAGTCAAAAAACATTAAAGAGCAATCTGAGAAATTCGGGCTTTGTCGATGTAAAAATTATACGACGGGGGTTTCATGCAAAGGCGCACTGGAGGGATAGTGTAAAAGTTTCCAGTCTTCAAAATATTTCAGTGCCTTCTAAACCTGTCCAATTTTTTATTCGTTGGTTCGCTGATTTGCTTTCAATCGTTACTCCCCGTTGGTCTGAGGAAACTGTTATCGTCGCGCGTCGGTCTTTGATCCAATTTTGACTGAGAATTACATAAATAAAGATCAACCTTGCACAAAAAGATCGAGCCATTGCGCGGCACTTTTCTCAGTCGAAAAATCGGCGGCACGCGCTTGCAGGGCGGTGGCGTCAACCCAGGTCTGCACCGACATCACGCGCTGCAAAGCTTCTGCCAGAGCATCAGCCTCATCGATTGGAACCAACTGTCCCAAGCGTCCGCCGTCGAGAAGCTCCCTTGGCCCTTGTGGACAGTCGGCTGCGATGACCTGCACCCCGTGCATCATGGCTTCGGCGATGACCAGACCGAATCCCTCGTAGCGTGACGGCAAGACGAAGATATCGGCACGTTGCAACACCTCGTGCGGCTGGTCGGTGTAGCCGTGCAAGGTCACGCGGTCTTGCAGCCGGTGCCCAGCGATGCGCTGCTGCAGGTTGTCGCGCTCGGGGCCGTCGCCGTAAAGGTCGATCTGCCAGTTTGGCGATGCGGGCAGTTGGGCCGCAGCGTCGATCAAGACGTCGAATCCTTTTTGGTGGGTCAGCCTGCCAAGCCCAACGATGACCCAGCGGTCGCCAATCGGCGTTGCCGTGCGCCGCGACTGCTTAGCGCAAGCGGCGATCTGCGCGGCGCTGGCGACGGGGTTGTAGATGGTGTGCGTGTGCTTGGCGGCAGCCGGGCAGCAGGCTTTGACTTCTGCCTCGATGCCTTGGGACACGCAGACCAGCGCATCCACGCGAGGGTAGAGAAAACGCGCCATCGCGGCATCGGCGCCAAACCTTAAAAGCCCGGCCACACCGCGGCGCCTGTTGGCGAATGCGTGGGTGTTGTGGATGCCGTGGATCAGCTTGGCCGACACGCCGGAGCGGCGCCGTGCTAGCCAGGTGAGCAGCCCAATATCGGTGAACGCGGTGATGATGTGCGTCGGCTGCCACGCCGCAATCACCGAGGCAAGCCTGGGTACGAAGTGGCGCATGCCGTCTGCGGCGACGATGTCTACCGCGTCGAATACGCGGTGCGCGTCATCCATCCACTCGCCAGTGGCCTGACGCAGGGCCAGGCGGCAGGTCACGCCTTGCTGCGCGAAAGCCGCAGCCAGGTTGAGGGTGACGCGCTCGACGCCACCGGAGACCATGCGCGGGAGGACGAACAAGACTTTCAAGGCAGACTCATTCCGTCATCTGTGTGGGTTGTGCGCCTACATGCCTTGCACGCCCGCAGGGATGCCCACGCCTTGCGGGCGATGGTCGGCCATTCCATGTCCGTTGGCACGCTCGCGAGCACGGGCTCGCGCAGTTGTCGGTCGATGGCGCGTGCCAGTGTCTCGGGTTGTCCGGGCTCGGCCAGGTAGGCGTCAAGCTCTGCGGCCTGGATTGGAAAATTGCTCAGAAAATTGGGGGTGCGGGTGGCCACGAGGGGACGGCGGCAGGCCAGGACTTCACCGAATTTGACCGACGAGGCCGCGTCCAGAAAGGCCGAAACGCGATAGGGCACGGCCACGACATCGACCGCCGCGAGTGCCCAGGGCATGGCGTCGTGCGAGAGGTTGCCCAGATAGCGCACGTTTGGAAGATCGAGGGGAATTGGCGTTTCCATCTTGCCGCTGAGGACGAGCATTGGAGCAACTTCCTGCGTGCTCAGAATTTGCATCGCGCGGATGAGATCGGGCGTGCCGCGTTCGATGCTCAAGCTACCAAAGTAGCCCACCATTGAACCGTCGGCGGGCAGGCCCAGGCGCGCGCGCGCTTCGCGTTGATCGAGCGGACGGAAGTGCTGCGGATCGATGCCGTTCATCACTTGGCAATCACCACGCGCGGCGTTGCCCAGTTGCCCGAGCAGGCGGAGGCTGGCGAACCAGCAGCGGTCGGCGTGCCGCAGCAGAAAGCCGAACAGATTCCAACCGAGCGGCCGCCGGTAGCCGCCGAATTCGTCGTACTTGTCGTACACGTCGAACACGAAACACGCGCCAGTCAGGCGCGCGAGCAGCCAGCCGAGCAGGCCGATGTAGGCATCACCGCTGGCGACGATATGGCTTGGCGCGTTTCGCCGCACGCGACTGAAGACGATACCCGCGCTCTTGCCCAGCCAACCCAGTCTGCGCATGGGTGTGCTGTCGATGCTCAGCTTGCCGTCCACCGCTTGCTCGCGCTGGAGGCCGTGGTAGTCGATGAGCCACAACTGTGTGGGTGTGCCGCCTTGCGCCCAGTGCCAAGGGAGTTGGTAGATGCGACCGTAACGCTCGCGCAGGGCGTCGCGATGGGTGTAATGGCGTTTGCCAATGAACAGGACGCGCACCCTGTTTGTGTTTGTGTTTGGTGTGTTTGGGGTCAGGTCTAGCATCGTTGCATGTCGGGTTGCAATCTGATGAAGCTAGACCTGACCCGATGGTTCTTCCGGCGGCGAAATGAGCTCGACCGTCGGAAAGTATCTGCGGTAGCGGCGCGTGTCGCGCGTCAGCAGCGGCCAGCCTTGCACCGCGGCGTGGGCGCCGATGATGAAGTCGGGCAGCACTCTGGCTTTGTGCCCGCCGAGCTTGCGGTAGCGGGCAAAGGCGTGGCCGGCGAGGAACAAGGTGGCGCGTGGCGGCTCATGCATCGCAAGGCCGATCAGGCTCACCGTGGCATCGAGATCCTCGAAGCGCTCGAAGGTCAGCGACAGTTCGGCGTAGATGATGGGGTTGATCGCCAACGTGTGCAGTTGCGATTGCGCGCGCAACTGGCCGATGGACCAATCCGCCCACTGTGGATCGTTTTCCAGAACGTCGATGAGGACGTTGGTGTCGACGAGCAGCATCAATCGTCGCCGCGCAGCAGGCGCATCAAGTCGTCGGTGCGCCACTTGATGGTGGCTGTGCCGCGGACGGCATCAAACCGGTCGCGTTTGTGGCTGCGGCGGCGACGTGCGGCGGGCCGTAACACGATTTCGCCTTGGGGGCTGACGGCGAATTCCACTTGAGAGCCAGGCGTCAACTGCAGCGCGTCGCGCACGGGCTTCGGGATGGTGATCTGGCCTTTGCTGGTGAGTGTCGATGGCATGATGGCTCGCGGTATTACATGCAGGGCAAGTGTAATACTTGTGCCCGGGTGTCGGCACGCGGCGGGGGAGATCAGCCCTCGATGTCGTTCGATGACAGCACGTGCCCGACGTGTTGGCCAAAACGCCCCCAGGTGAATTCGGTGGCGAACGTGCGCAAGCTCTCGCGGCCGGGCGGCGCGGCCAGCACGTCGAGCGTGGCCTGGGCGAAGGCGGCGGCGTTGCTCGGTGGCACGAGTCGGCCGCTCACCCCCTCGCGCACGGCATCGACCACGCCGCCGGTGGCGTAGGCCACGGTGGGCAGGCCGTGCGCGGCAGCTTCGACGGCGACCATGCCGAAGCCTTCGGGGTCGCCCGGCAGGTCGCGGATGGGGAAGACGTGTACGTCGGCGGCGAAGTAGGCGTCGTGTAGCTCGTTCTCGTTTAGCTTGCCGAGAAAGCGCAGGTGTGCACCGACCCCGGCGGCTGCGGCGGCGGCCAGGATGGCTTGTGGCGTTTGTGGCTGCGCATACAGCGCGTGCGCCGGGGCGTCGCCGACCACGGCCAGCAGCGCGTCAGGGCGCTGCGCGACGATGCGCGGCAGCGCGTCGCGCACGAACTCCAGCAGCCCCTTGCGCGCGGTCAATCGCCCCACCGACAGCAGCAGCGGCGCATCCGCCGGGATGTCATGCGCGGCGCGAAATCGGGCGCGCGCTGCAGGGTCGGGCGCGGGCAGCTCCACGCCGGGGTGGACGATGGCGATGCGCCCCGGTGCGATGCCGATGCCTTCGGCCAGCGCGGCGGTGGCGCGGCTGTTGGCGATGATGCAGTCGATGCGCCGCAGCGCCGGCCGCCACAGCGCCCGGTACACCGGGTGCGGCACGACCAGATCGAGGCCGTGCACATAGGCGGCGGTGCGCGCGTCACATGCTCGCGCCGCCCACAACGCCAGCGGCGCGGTCAGCCCGCTGCCGGCCAGTACCACATCCGGCCGCCAAGCGCGCGCCTCGGCGCGGGCCAGCCGCGCGGCGTACCACAAAAACGCGCGCAAGGGCTGCAGCGGCGCCTCGCGCACCGTCACGCCGCCAGGGGCGTGCGCGGCAGCGCCGGCGGGGCCGATGACGCGCACTTCGCAGATTTTGGCCAGCTCGGCAGACAGGTGCCAGTTCAACCGCTCCATCCCGCCCCACAGCGGCGGGAAGTTGCGGGTGAGGAGAAGGACTCGCATGTATTTTTGGGGTCAGGTCTAGCCTCGTAGCAAAGTCAATCCTGATGCTTTAACAGACCGTTGAAAAAATTCCCATCGTTGCGGCCGCGCACCCGTTTGCGTGGATCCGAGGCCAACGCAAGCCGTTTTTCTGGGCTCCGACAGCCGCTTGGGCTCCCCCTTTCGGGGCC
>Ga0123519_10005799_pt1 | contig 19604 bp, 26 predicted proteins | sample YelNatPaOPRAMG02_FD_87396 | JGI IMG/M metagenome (GOLD analysis project Ga0123519, IMG submission 87396) | Hot spring microbial communities from Yellowstone National Park - Yellowstone National Park OP-RAMG-02 (version 2) | ecosystem: Environmental > Aquatic > Thermal springs > Hot (42-90C) ...
GCACCGGAATGGTGACTTTCACCTCGCGACGCGGCCAACGCAACAGTTGATGGGTCGCCTCATCCAGACCCAACAACTCGGCAGCTTCATCCAGCTGCCGCTGGGCAATCTCGAATGGGTTGGATACCTCTGGCATCGTGATGTGGACCTCCTTGGATGTGATAGAACGCTGACGAACAGCCCGGAAGCAGAATTCAGCAACCAGTGCAGTCTAAAGAGTGGAGCAACTCCACCCCAGCATATGTAGGCGTTTCACCCCGCTCCCATTATAAGGGCATTATAATGCAGCTAGAGGGTATCGCCAAACCTGGCCATGAGGGTGTTGAGGGACCTTTTCGCCATCCAGGGGAGATCGACTGATAAAGTGGGTAACTCGCATATTTTTCAATGCCTCAGGTCTTCTTTTTTTGCCTCTCTCATCATTTCAGACGTATAATGAATAAGTTGGGACTGATATCGTGTGTCTGGAGTGAATTTATGCCAAGAGTGTTTCCCTTCACCGCTATCGTCGGACAACGCCGAATGATAACTGCCTTGATCCTAAATGCCATCAGCCCCCAGATCGGAGGTGTGCTGATCCGGGGTGAACGCGGCACCGCCAAGAGCACGGCAGCACGCGCACTCGCCTCTTTGCTCCCTGAAATCGAGGTGGTGGCCGATTGTCCGTTCAGCTGTGATCCGTATCGCGCCGACCGCCAATGCGACAACTGTCGTGAGCGTGTCCAGCGTGGTGAGGAATTGCCGGTGGCACGACGGCGCACCCGTTTCGTGGACCTGCCGGTGAGCGCTACCGAAGATCGCGTTGTTGGAACGCTGGATATCGAGCTGGCGATCAAGAAGGGCGAGCGCCATTTCGAGCCCGGCATCCTGGCAGCGGCCAACCGCGGGCTGCTCTATGTGGACGAGGTGAACCTGCTCGACGACCACGTGGTTGACCTCTTGCTCGACTCAGCCGCCATGGGGATCAACGTGGTCGAGCGAGAGGGTATTTCCTTCTCGCATCCGGCGCGTTTCATACTGGTGGGCACGATGAACCCGGAAGAGGGTGATCTGCGACCGCAGCTGCTGGATCGCTTCGCCTTGTGTGTGGATATCCAAAGCATCCATCAGACCGAGGAACGCGTCGAAATCCTCAAGCGCATCGTCCAATTCGAGCGCGATCCCGAGCGCTTCTATAAGGAGTGGGAACCACGCGAACGCGAACTATCCCAGCGCATCGAACGCGCACGCCTTCAGGTGGCCGATGTGCGTTACGCCCCGAATGATCTCTACGCCATCGCCCATTTAACCAGTGAGATGCATGTGGACGGCCACCGCGCCGACATTGTGATCCTAAAAACCGCAATCGCGCATGCGGCATACTACGAACGCCACCAGATCACCGATGAGGACATCCTGGTCGCCGCCGAGCTGGCATTACCTCACCGGCTCAAGCGCCAACCGTTCCAGGATACCGAAATGCGCTTCCAGGAACTGGCCGACCAACTGGCACAGGCGCGCCGAGAAACAAATCAGCTCGGACAGGACAAACCGACTGAGAGCATGTCCCTCGTCGAGGAAAAAAAAACGCTGGTGAGGTGGTAGGCGGCGAGCAACAGATCACCTCACCACCGTTATCCTCTCTGCCGCTTAATCCACATAGCATTCCACCGACGGGCAAGGAACACCCTTTTGAGATGGCAGTCGCGGTCGGTGATGCCTTTCGGCCCAGAAAATTACAGACTCCACTCGACCGCATGACGCGCAATCAGGCGGGCAAACGCAGCCGCACCACGACCGAGCGCAAACGCGGCCGCTATATTCAAGCTCGTCCGGCAAATGGCGACAGCTCCGACATTGCCTTCGATGCTACGTTCCGCGCTGCGGCCCCCTTCCAGGTACACCGGCAGCACAGCGACACGGCCGTCGCCATCGAGAAGTCCGATCTCCAACGCAAAGTGCGTGTGCGTCGTGCCGCCAACCTGATCCTGTTCGTCGTGGATGCCAGCTGGAGCATGGCCGCAGCAGAACGAATGGAAGCGACCAAGGGAGCGATCATGTCCTTGTTGCTGGATGCCTACCAGCGTCGTGATCAGGTCGGGCTGGTGGTCTTCCAAAAGGAGGAGGCGCGTCTGGTGTTGCCACCTACCTCAAGTGTGGAGCTGGCTAAAAGCAAGCTCGCCGATGTGCCGGTGGGTGGCAAAACCCCTCTTTCCGCCGGCCTGTTGCTGGCCTACCGCGTGCTGCGCCGTGAGATGCGTGCCCATCCAGAAGTCATGCCGCTGCTCATTCTGCTCACCGATGGAGCTGGTAACGTCTCCGTGACCGGCATGCCAGCCCAAGAAGAAGCCCATCGCGTGGCGGAGATGATCCGCAAGGCGCATATCCGCTCCGTGGTGATCGACATGGAACACGCCTTGTTCGATCGGGGTCTCGCCCAGGCACTAGCCGACGCGATGGGGGCACCCTGTTATACCCTGCATCAGCTGCGCGCCGACGCACTTTATCACACTGTGCGTAACGAGATCGTGCCCGCCTAGCAGGGGAACTCGAAGGTTTCTTCCAAGGTTTTGAGCGCGTCACGCACGCGGTCGCCTTGAATGACACACGTGATGGTGGACATCGAGGTGCTGATAGCCTTGATGTTGATGCCAACGCGCCCCAGCGCGGCAAACATCTGCCCGGCAATGCCAGGCCGTTGTCGGAAGTCGGGACCGAAGATGCTGACGGTGCCCACATTGGTCTCGTGCACCACCTCTTTCGCCTGAACTTCGTAGCGCACGTCTTGGAGCAACTCCAACGCAGCTGACAGATCCGGGCTGCTCACGCAGAAGACCACGTGGTCACGGCCATCTTGATCGACGATTTGCACAATAAACGGAACGTTAATCGAATGCCCTCCCAGCGTCGAGAGGATCGTGCCCGCAACTCCCGGGCGGGAGGGCATGGCCAACACGCCCACCATTGCCAGCCCAGAGCTATGCATCACGCCCCCAATGCGCACTTTTTTCACGAAGCCGTATCTCCTCAGGTATGCTCAGCAAAGTGACAGGCAGTGTACCACAGCGCTGGCTGAGGTGCAAGGGGAATCACGAAAAATCTGAGGGCGGATGAAAAGTCGCCTTCTTGGTCACAGCTGATGGGTGATGGGCGCCACGGCAGGATAGACGGCACGATAGAGCGTATATAGGCGCTCGTAACGTGCAGCGCGCTCCGGATGCGGCTGATACATGCGTGTGAGACGCAATACCCGCGCCACCGCTTGGGCGAGACTGGCATACACGCCTGCACCCACACCGGCCAGCAAAGCGGCTCCCAGGCAAGCGGCTTCCGTGACTGCCGGCATCACCACCGGAACCCCGAGGATGTCCGCTTTGAGCTGCAGCCACAGCTCAGAACGTGCCCCGCCGCCAATGGCGCGCAACTCGTGGATGAGCACACCGCCCTGCCGAAGCAAATCTAGATTGATGCGCAATTCAAACGTGAGACCCTCTAGAATCGCCTTGGCCACATCGCGCCGTGTTGTGCCGAAAGTCAGGCCCAGCACAGCCCCCTTAGAAGCGATGTCCAGCCACGGCGTGCCGCTGCCGGAGAGGTGAGGCAGGAAGAGCAGCTGCGATGGCTCCGGAGAGGCATCCGCCAGGATCAAGTCATAGGCGCTACGTCCGCCAGCTTGGGCGCGTTGCACCTCCCCCTCGCAGAAGGTATCGCGATACCAGCGCAGCACCAGCCCGCCGCTATGGTTGAGCACCATAGCGAGATAGAGACCGGGCACTACGTGTGCATACACCGAAATGTTGCCCTTGCGCAGCACTTCGTTCAGCTGCGGTGCTGGCATGGCAATTTCGACCACCTCAGCAGTGCCGGTGGAAACCATAGCAAGTCCCGGCTGGATCAGGCCGGCGCCCAACGCCCCACACGCCTGGTCATGTCCGCCCGTCACCACCAACGGCGGCTGCGTCAGACCCAGCTGTTCTGTCAGGGCAGGCTGCATTTCGCCGACCGCTACACCGGAAGGTTGCACCGTCGCCAGACGTTGTGCATCCAACCCTATCGTGGTGAGGATATGTTGCGACCAACGATCATCGAGCAAATCGTATAGCTGGGTGCGTGATGCCAGACAGCGACTGATGACCGCCTGACCACACATCTTGTTGATGAGGAAATCCTCGTAGAGCAGGAAACGATGCGCCCGTGACCAGGTCGTGGGCTCGTATTGCTTGAGCCACAGCAGCTTGGGCAGCGTATTGATCGTGTGGATGGGCATGCCGGTGCGTTCGAACAGGTACTCGGCGCCAAAGGTAGCGGCCAGCCAGCGATTCTGCTCGTCGGTGCGCGTGTCCATACCCAGAATGGCGAGGCGCAGCGCGTTTCCCTGCGCATCCACCGGAATGACCGCCTCACCCTGCGCCGAGAGGCCTATGGCGGCAATGCGATCAACTCCGGCAGTAGCGATTGCCTCGTGCATTGCCGCTTGCGCATGCTGCCAGACCGCCTCGGCATCCTGCTCCGCCCACATCGGCCGTGGGATCTCAACCGGATACTCGCGACCGGCGCCGACAAGCAACGTGCCATCCTCTGCAAAGAGGATGGCCCGGCAACCCGAGGTTCCAATATCGAGCCCCATCAGATACCTCATAGGTTATGTCCCCCTTTCTGCAGCGATGCGCTTGCCCACCGCACCACCCGGATGGGTCTCGCCGAACTGATCCCGCGTGTATCCGCGCAGATGCAACAAGGTCACACACAGCGCATCACCAAAGGCACAGTTCACCAGCGAGCTGCCGGTGGCGATCATGCCATAGGGATCAACCTCGGCGGGCGCGCGGACGCACAGCACCACGTCGCTCTGCTGGCCCAATGTGGATTCGGGGCGCTCGGTAATGGCGATCACTTTCGCCCCGCGCCGTTTGGCGATAGAGGCAAGGAAGTTCACCTCGGCCGTCTCACCCCCTTTCGAGAGGGCGATCAGCACGTCGCGAGCGGTGACCGCGCCGGAAAGCCCGTGTTGACTGTCGCCGGGATGGATGAACAGCGCCGGCGTGCCACAACACGACAACAGATGGGCCAGACGGGCACCCACCGCGTGCGACGTGCCCGATCCGGCAACCAACACATGCCCCTCACAGGCAAGGAGCATCTCCACCGCGCGGATAAAATCGGGGCCGATTTGCTCCACCAGGCCGGCTACTGCCCGGCTCTCACGTTCGATCACAGATCGTGCTGTCTGCAAAATTTCCTCAGGGGTCATGGGATCACCTGTTAAATTGGGGTATGCAATGGGTACACAACATTGTCCTAATGTTCAGATGTGTACACTTGTTCAAGCAGCATCATAAGAGCTGCACCCGATTTTGTCAATTTTTGCTCTCATGGGTATTGACAAATAGTCTATAGTATGATATACTATAGATGCAATGCAGGTAGGAGACGGAAGCATGTCTTGGGGAGGAAGAGGATTCGGACGGCGGCGACGCATCATCAGCTTTCTGCAGCCATGTTTGCTGGTGTTGTTGCGGCGCGATCAGGCGCATGGCTACAGCTTGTTGAACGACCTGGCCGAGTTCGGTTTTGATCCAGAGTGGCTGGACCCCAGCCTGGTGTACCGGGCGCTACGCGAAATGGAAGCGCTGGGCCTGGTGACCTCGGAGTGGTCGGATGAGAGCTTGGGGCCGCAGCGGCGGGTGTATCGCGTCACACCGGCGGGCGAGGAATACCTGGCACACTGGATCGCCGATCTGCGCCAGACGCGCCGCGAGATTGATGCCTTGTTGACAGCTTATGATGCAACACCCCGTCCGGGAAGCTCACAGGAGGAGAGCAAGTGATCCAGATTGACGAGCAATTGTGCACCGGTTGCGGCACTTGCGTGGATGCATGTCCCAGGGGAGCTATCTCGCTGGACGGCGGAGTAGCGACGTGGTCGGCTGAGCGATGCAATGACTGTGGTGCCTGTGTGGACGCCTGTCCGCAGAGGGCCATCCTGTTGGTGGAAACGGTGGCGCCGGAAACAGAAACGATGATGAAACAATCTACAGTTCGCGTTCCTGTTCTGGTGGCGCCGGCGCCGTCCACTCCGTTAGCGACGCGCCGCTCCACATCCCTCTGGCCCCTGATGGGTTCGCTCCTGCGCTGGGCCGGCACGGAGCTGGCGCCACGACTGGCCGACGTTGCGCTGGAGGTGTGGGGCCGTCGCGCGGAGGGTAGTGAGCTATCACGTGCCCAAGGGCTCGGCATTGCATTCGCGAGTCGTTCGTGGCGCCACCGTCACCGCCAGAGAGGGCGCCGGTAAGACCATCCATCGCTTGGTCCGCACGCACGTCGCGTTCGGCGGACCAGGGCGGTAGGGTAAGGACGCAGTTGTGAAAGTTTATCATCATTTCATTTAAGGAAAGGAGGTGAATAAGATGCCACGTGGAGATCGCACAGGTCCGTGGGGTGCAGGGCCTATGACAGGTCGGCGTGCCGGTTACTGCGCCGGTTACCCCGTGCCCGGCTATATGAACCCGGTGCCTGGTTATAGCTATGGCTTTGGTGGACGCGGTTGGCGCCATTGGTTCTATGCCACCGGACTGCCGGGCTGGGCGCGTTTCGGCGGAGCTTGGCCGGTGCCACCCTATGCGCCGACGATGACGCGCGAGCAAGAGCTGGAATGGCTCAAGGCGCACGTCGAGAACCTGCAAGAGGCACTGGAACAGGCCAATAAGCGTATCGCCGAGCTGGAACAGAAGTAACCGGCCACCGTGGTGTGGGCAGCGCAAGCGCTGCCCACACCATCACTCCAACAACATTTGATCTCGGAGGTAAAGGATAACAATGCGTATCGCCATTGCAGCGGAGAACAGTAATGGACTGGACAGTCCGGTCAGTCCCCATTTTGCCTATGCAGCTTATTTCGTGTTGGTGGACACAGACGGCAATAAAGTTAACTCGGTCAGCAGCATCGCCAATCCCTTCTGTGGCAGCCACGGTTGCGGCCCAGACGGCCCGGTGGGAAGGTTTGTGGCCGAGCAAGGTGCTCAGGTGATGCTGGTGGGTGGCATGGGCCGGCGTGCCGTGCAAGCGCTTCAAGCTATGGGCATCGGGGCGGTCACCGGTGCTGCCGGTAGTGTGCGCGAAGCGTTGCAGCAGTATCTCAACGGTGCATTGCAAGGGGCAATGCCTTGCGCGGAGGAAGGATCTCACGGTGGATGCCACGACTGAGGTGGTTGTGGCGATAAAGTGCTTTTAAGGAGGTGAAGATATGGGACGTGGAAGTGGTGGCGGTCAAGGTGGTGGCTATGGCCCCGGGGGTGGTCGTGGTCAAGGACGTCGTGGTGGACCCAAAGCAGGTGGGCCGGGCGGCTATTGCGTCTGCCCCAAGTGCGGCTACCGCGTCGAACACCAAACCGCGCAGCCATGCTACGAATTGAAGTGCCCTAAATGCGGAACACAAATGACTCGCGAGTAGCAGCAGATAAATCACAAGTAAAGCGTCGGAGGAATCTATGCGCATAGCGATCACCAGCAGTGGACCCGAGTTAGACGCGCCGTTCGATCCGCGCTTTGGGCGAGCGGCCTACTTTATCATCTTTGACGAGGAGACACAAACGTGGCAGGCCCATCCCAATCCGGCGGTAGAAGCTCCTGGCGGCGCAGGCATTCAGGCTGCCCAGTTCATAGCGAACCAAGGTGTCGCCGCAATCGTTAGCGGCGATTTCGGCCCGAATGCCTATCGGGCACTCAGCGCCGCCAACATAGCGATGTATCTGGCGCCACGGGGCGAGCCGCTTCCTGTACGTCAGCTGGTGGAGCAATACCGCATGGGCAATCTACAGCCGGTGTTTGAACCAACCCAGCGCGGACATTACGGACGGACAATGGGAACACGCTGATGCGCATCGTTGTGGCCAGCGGTAAGGGTGGCACCGGCAAGACCACCATCGCCACCAGCCTGGCACTGGCGTTGGGAGACAGGCCGGTGCTATTCCTGGACTGCGACGTCGAGGCGCCGAATGCACATCTAATACTAAAGCCCAATCTCGTCCTGCGCCAGCAGGTAGGCCAGCTTGTCCCAAGTGTAAACGAGGCCCGGTGCACCGGCTGTGGTCGGTGCACCGAGGTCTGCCGGTATCATGCCGTGGCCGTACTGGGTGGCAGAGCTCTGATTTTTCCCGAACTGTGTCACGGCTGTGGCAGCTGCGTGATGAATTGTCCGGAGGCAGCGCTTGAGGAGCATATGAGAGTGATAGGCGAGCTCGAAGCAGGCAGTACACCGACGGGTATCGCGTTTGTCCGTGGGGTGCTTAGAGTCGGCGAACCGAGTGCATCCCCTGTGATTCGGCAGCTGAAAAAGTGGGCGGTCACGGCAGAGGTGTATCCTCAAGTATCTGCACCCGGAACGGTCGAAATCCGGGATGCCCCGCCGGGAACCTCCTGCCCGGTGGTCGAAACGCTGCGCGGGGCCGACTTTGCGCTGCTGGTGAGCGAGCCAACCCCCTTCGGGCTGCACGACCTGCGTCTGATCGTGGAGCTGGTTCGTGAGATGAACATCCCCGCCGGGGTCATCATCAACCGTGACATGGCAAGCGATGGAGTATTGGAGCGTTTCTGCGCCGATTCCGATCTGCCGATCTTGATGCGCATTCCCCTGGAGCGCGACATCGGTCAAGCACTGGCCGCCGGACAGCCATTGATCGCGGTGCGGCCTGCATACGCGACGGCATTCCGCGACCTGTTCGAACACATCCAACAGCTCGAGGCAAGGAGTATAACGGTATGAAACAGGTGGTGGTTCTCAGCGGCAAAGGAGGCACGGGCAAGACAAGCCTGGTCGCTGCCTTTGCGCATCTAGCAGCCACCGATCACCGCTCCAATTCCCCTTCAGCTGGTCGGATGCGCCTTGTGCTGGTGGACGCTGACGTGGACGCGTCCAACCTCGAACTCGTTCTGCAGCCAAGGCAACTGGAGGCACACGATTTCATCGGCGGTGAACTGGCTGTCGTCGATCCGGCTCTGTGTTCGGGCTGCGGGGTATGCGTAACAATGTGTCGCTTTGACGCCATCTCGATCCCTTCGGCAGCTGAGGCAATGTACGCGAAGGTGGACGAATTCGCGTGTGAGGGGTGTGCGGCGTGCGTATACGCCTGCCCTCAGCAAGCAATCCAGATGCAACCCCAAATAGCCGGGCGGTGGTTCCGCTCGGCGACACCCTATGGGCCGCTGTTTCATGCCGCGTTGCGACCCGGAGCAGAGAACTCCGGCAAGCTGGTCACTCTGGTGAAACAAATGGCGCGTCTGCTGGCCTTGGATGAGCAATATCCACTTGTGTTAGTGGATGGTCCGCCGGGCATTGGCTGCCCGGTCATCAGTGCAGCTGCCGGTGCCGATTTGGCGTTGATCGTCACCGAGCCGAGCGTGGCAGGCCTGCACGATCTGGAGCGTGCATGGAGTGTGACGCATCACTTCAACATACCCGCTGTTGTGGTCGCTAACAAAGCGGACATCTACCCACAAGGAAGTCACCAGATCGAGCTCTTCTGTGGCGAGAAGGGGGTTCCTCTGTTGGGAATGATCCCCTTCGATCTGGCAGTGACCCACGCGATGGCCAACGGACGACCGGTGACAACTGTGAATTGCCCGGCATCTCAGGCGATATCTGCAATTTGGGATCGGCTGTTGGAACAGCTGGGAAATCCAGAGTGATGCAAAGCACACCCGTGAGCATGTCTTGACACACCTGTTGTAGATGATGTAAGCTATTCTATAAAATGTGCTTGCAATCTTCAACCGGAGAAAGGAGGTCTCTATGGCAGAGCTACAGGATGGCTGCGTCAAACCGGCACGTGGGCCACTTGTGCCCACCCCTCAACTCACTACTCCTCAAACAGGGACACTACCGATACAGGAGGCCAGCAAAATGACAGCGCGTGTTGGTCAGGCAGCGATTGACTTTGAGGCAAACGCCTTCATCCCAGGCGTAGGGTTCCAAACCGTCAAACTTTCCGATTACAAAGGCAAGTGGATCGTTCTGTGTTTCTATCCTGGAGACTTCACCTTTGTCTGACCGACCGAGTTGGCGGCGGTCGCCGTCCGGTATGAGGAATTGAAGGCGCTGGGGGTGGAAGTGCTGGCTGTGAGCACGGATAGCCGCTTCGTGCACAAAATCTGGCAGGAGCAAGAGCTGTCCAAAATGGTCAGCGGAGGGGTGCCATTCCCTATGTTGTCCGACGCCGGTGGCAAGATCGGCATGGTATATGGGGTGTATGATGAGGCGGCCGGTGTGGATATTCGAGGTCGCTTTATCATCGATCCCGACTTCATCATCCGCGCGATGGAGGTGCTGACACCCGAAGTGGGGCGTAATCCGGATGAGCTGATCCGGCAGATTAAGGCCTTCCAGCATGTACGGGCTACCGGAGAGGTGATGCCCTCAGGTTGGCAACCCGGACAGGTGACCCTCAAACCGGGCCCCGCATTGGTGGGTAAAGTATGGGAAGTCTGGAAACCCTGAGTGATGGGCAAAAGGTTGCGGCACTGGCCGTCTAAAAATGTCAGTATCCCGTGTGTCAGCCTCGGATGCGCGGATAAGTGCCCGGTGGAGCGATAACACAACTGAGTTACGGGATGAGTGCATGGAAGAAACGGGGCAGCCCTCTTCATCAGCTTCGTTACGAGAGGCTATCCTCGGGCGGCTTGCATCAGTGATTGATCCAGAAACCGGCGTGGATGTCATACGTATGCGCCTGGTCGAGGATCTGGTGGTGGACGAGGACGGGCGCGTGTCTTACAAGTTTCGCCCGTCCTCATTCCTGTGCCCGATTGCTGCTCCGCTCTTGCTACAAATATACCAAGCTATCGCCGAGGTGGAGGGCGTTACCGGGCAAGAGGTGGAAGTTGTTGGTTACGTCCGTGCTGCAGAACTGACTGCCTGGATCTCACGCACTTCGGCTCAGAAGGGAGCACATCCCCGTGCGCAGGCAAGTTGAAATACATATACAGCCCCTGCTTCATCGGTCGTCGTTCCGGAAGGATTGCTGCTTCGAAACTGTCCATCAGTTCTCGCATAGAGTAGCTGCACACATTGCAGCCGGCCAGAGAATGTGCTGTCATGCACGAGCGGACAAGTGCTTCTGCGTAACAGGCCGTGGTCCAGGTGTTAAGCGACCACCTCCTTCGGGATAACCCTTGAGAGTCGATGTTGAATAAATCTGCTTTCCTGAAGGAGGTGTAACATGAGAACATTGACCAGATCACGGTGGCTTGGGCAGATACCCGTTGCCATATTGGTGATCATCATCACTGTGTTGGCCGTGTGGGCTATTGCTATGCACATTGGGGTTGTGCGTGATGTGGCGCCGATGGATCTACCGCGGAGTGTCATTCTTGTCGTAGTCGGCTTCTTCGCCGGTGTGCTCGGAGGCCTCATCGGCACGGGTGGCTGCAGTGTGATGTTGCCGATCATCCATTTCTGGATGGGCTATCCCTCAGCCATCGCCGTCGGCACGACGCTCTTTGCCGTGATTTTCACTGCGCTGTCAGGAGGATACGGCCATCTGATCCAGCGCAACGTGGACGTGCGTGCTCTCCTATGGCTGGGCGGTGGCGGTGTCCTGGGAGTGTTGCTCGGATCGTGGCTCTTCACATTGCTGGCAAGCCAGGCCGGATTGTTGGGGCTGATCCTGGGCCTGATCTTCCTCTGGCCTGCCATACGGATGATCTACGAGGGCACATTCCGGCGCGCTGGTGCACAGCGCGAGGGGAATGTCATCCCAGGCGCGGGTTGGGGGATGGCTGTGTTTGGCTTTCTTGTCGGCATTGCCACGGGGATTGCAGGGGTCGGCGGCGGCTACGCGCTGGTGCCAGGCTTGATCTACCTGTTCGGTGCACCTGTGTACATCACAATGGGCACGTCACTCGCGACGATGATCCCTCTGGCAGCAGTCGGTGGCGGGATCAAGTTGGCACAAGGCTTTGTGGAGTTGTCAACAGGTCTGCTGCTGGCTGCCGGCACCATCGTCGGCGCACAGGTAGGCGCAGCGATCATCAAACGCTTCAAGCCCGCCACGCTCAAATTGATCTTCGGCTTATACTTTCTGTACGTCGCGGTCAAGTTTATCACCGCATTCTTTGGCATCCACATCTGGTAACACCAGCCGTGCACTCACGTCAGCGCCGATGTGGGTGCACGGCTACAGCGACAATGAGCATAGCCACAGATCTGGCCGGTGGATGCGAAATGTCCGGATCGGTGGATCGGCGAGATACCAATGAGCACTCTCACAAACACAATCGCCTTTGGCCCGGTTCCATCCAGGCGCCTGGGCCGTAGCCTGGGCATCAATAACATTCCGCCCAAAGTATGTAGCTATTCCTGTGCATACTGCCAGCTGGGCCGCACCATCAGGCTACAGAGTGGGCGCTTTGCGTTCTATGAGCCACAGACGGTATCAAGAGCGGTTCAAGATAAGATCAGAACGGTGACAGAACGTCACGAGCACATTGATTATCTTGCCTTTGTGCCGGATGGAGAGCCCACGCTGGATATCCACCTGGGACGTGAGATTGATCTCCTCCGACCGCTCGGAATCAAAATAGCGGCCATCACAAACGGTTCGCTGATGTCTCAGCGCGATGTTCGCAAGGACCTTATGCACGTGGATTGGGTTTCGGTCAAAGTGGACGCCGTGCGGGAAGAGGTGTGGCGCAAGCTAGACCGACCGCATCGCAGCCTGGAGTTGGCGGCAATTCTGGAGGGGTTGCGTGCATTTGCGGCCGATTACCAGGGTGTCCTTACCTCGGAGACGATGCTCGTCCGAGGCATCAATGATGACATCGCACACGTGGTCGAAATCGCCGAGTTTTTGCACGAGCTAAAGCCAAGCTGTGCATATCTTGCAATCCCGACCCGACCGCCAGCCGAAGCGTGGGTGCGACCACCGGACGAGGCAACGCTCAATCGGGCATATCAGGCGATGCACAATCGCCTGGAGAGCGTGGAGTTGTTGATCACCTACGAAGGGGATAATTTCTTCTCCACCGGTGATGCCGAACGAGATCTTCTGAGCATTTTAGCTGTGCATCCAATGCGTCAAGAGGCAGTCGAAGACCTTTTGAGACGGGTAGGTGCCAGCTGGTCACTGATTGAAGACTTGATGGCACGGCAATGGATCGTCGCAGTGGATTATGCAGGTCATTGCTATTACCTGAGGAATCTGAAGCTGCTTGGGGGGCAAGCCACCCATACGGAAGGCAGCTGAGCACGGCCGCACTCGCCCAATACGATTGTGCGTGCTGATGAAAAGGGCGCAAAGGGCTCAAAGAATTGAGCGACGGATCCGCTATTGCGCTGGCGTCATTCTAGTATTGGTGGTGATCAGCGCCGGCATAGCTGTGGCTCGCGGCGGTCTTGCCGTAACCGCCCCTAACGCCGCCACCCCAATAGCATGTCCGGCCGGAGATCACCTGCTGGCCGGGTTGCCACAGCAGGTGGATATCGAGGCCGAACAGCGCGACTATCCGGAAGCCACTGCCGCGATATGGGCGGATGGTGCCCTGTGGACGGCGAACGAATCCGGGCTGCTCACCCGCTGGGACGTAGAGAACGGCTCCTACAAGCAGTATCACACCCCGGACGGTGCGGTGATCCGTTCTCTGGCCACGACGGGCAACGCACTGGCCGCCGGCACCGATGACGGCCTCCTCTGGTTGCTTTCTTCGGACGACTGGCGGTCAGTGCCGGCCTGTGCTGATGCCACGATAACCTCCATAGCGTGGGATCCGGCCGGCGCGTTCTGGGGTGCCTGTCCCGGCGAGGGCCTAGTGAGGGTGAGCATCGCGGAGGATACGGCAAGACGAGAGGCCATTCCCGGCCCGGATGCAATCCAGGGGATCAGCGCAGTGGCATATGAGCCCGCACACGCCGTGGTGTGGATCGCGACGAGCTCGGGCGATGCATTGCGCTATGACACACACCGTCGGCAGTGGACGGAGCACCTGACACTGCCAGGGCGACCGACGGTGCACACGCTGCTGAACGGACCTGATGGTTCGATATGGATGGCAACTGCCGATGGCCTGTACGTTTATCGCAACGGGTCGGTCTCCTTATGCCCGGCAAATCAAAGCGCCCTAAATGCGCCGCTTAGCGCGCTGGCACGCACTGCCGACGGCAATGTGTGGGTCGCGGGCGATGAGCGGATCGCCCGCATCACTGACTGTGAGACACAGCCACTGGTCTACACGGATGCAGACAATCCGATTCTGTCCGATCGCCACCGCCTGGTGGTGTTAGACTCGGCCGCCCGGCCGTGGTTTATCGGACGGCGCGGCAAGGTGCACTTTGACGGCAACGCTTGGGTGGCGATTGACGCCGATGTGCGACGCCAGGCTGATTTCATGCCGATTGAGCCTATGCGCGATGTCCTGCCACCACCGCGTTCGTTTCCCTCGCCCGGCGCATCTTATACCGATTGGTTGCGCACATGGCCGCGGCCACCTGACGACAACGGACGCGGTATACACTTCCTGCAAACGCACCAATACGATGCCGTTGAGACACAGCGCCAGATCAACCGACTCATCTGGCTCGGTGTGAAATGGGCGACGGTGGTCTACCGCGATCACACCCAATTGAAGCGCACGGCGCCACTTTTCCAAGCGGCCGGCATCACTGTCATCTGGTGGCCGTTCGTCCGACCGCATCAGTCCTACGTCAGCTGGGCCGAGGATGTGGCATTTCTGCGACAGCGGGGGATTGCGCCCTACATGCAGCTGTACAACGAGCCCGAGCTGGATCAGGAGTGGGATAGCTCGTGCCCGGTGAGCCAGGAGGTTTACCTGCGCAACCTGCTCCCGGCGGCAGAACAAGTCTATGACGCGGGCGGCTACGTCGGCTTGCAGGTGATGACGCCGGAGTGGCTGCGCGCCGCACTGCGCGAGATCAAAGCAGCCGGAAAGCACCACATCTTCGAGCGTATGTTCTTCATCCCCCATCTGCATGGGCTGAATCACCCACCCAACTATACGGAGGACATCCATGGCGTGCTGGGCTTCCGCGAATTCGCCCGAGTGTTTGCGGAAGAGCTGGGTTTCGTGCCCGTGATGATCGCCGGCGAGGGTGGTTGGCGCCTCGGAGAGCAGCAGGACAACCGTTTTCCGGCCATCACCGAAGCGCTACATCGCGATTACCATCTGGAAGTGTTCAACTGGTTCCGTACGGGACGCCTTTCCGACGGCGAACCACTGCCGGACTATCTATTTGCCTTCTGTCCCTGGCTGATCTCTGATCCGGCCGATCCGGCAGCCTGGTTTGACAGTGCCGCCGGCGAAAGGCGGCTTACAATTGAGGCGGTCGCCTCCATGCCCGCCTTTGAGCGGAGGTTCTCGTGGGACGAATAACCTATCTGATCAGGAGAAGCGGATGCAAGCCAAGAAAATGTTGCCAACGACATACCTGCTGATAGCTTTAATAGCTATGTTGCTATTCCATTTCCTCCTGCCAGGGGTGATGATTATCCCTATGCCGTGGAATGCTCTTGGGATTATCCCGCTGGGCGTCGGGTTGATCATCAATCTCGCCGCCGATAGCCTTCTGCGCAAAGCTCAAACCACCATTAAGCCTTTCGAGGAACCCAGCGCTTTGGTAACAGATGGTGTGTATCGTTTGAGCCGCCATCCCATGTATCTTGGCTTCGTGCTTATCCTTACCGGCATAGCCATCTTGCTCAGATCCCTGACTCCGTGGGCAATTGTCGTTGTCTTCGCCGTCCTGATGGATAGGATATTCATCCAGGTTGAGGAACGAATGCTTGAGAAACGATTTGGCCCGGCATGGCAGGATTACAAGAGTAAGACAAGGCGCTGGTTGTAGGATGAATGTCATACACACCCGCGTGGCGAAGCTAATGTGCCTATTAGCATTGGTCGCATGCCTGGTTGGACTGTGGCTGATGCACCAGGTGCCGGCCATTCACTTCGCGCCGTTATCAGGAAAGCAAACAGAACCTGGGCAGTTGGACAAGACACCAAACCCTCTACGCAGCAGACCTTCGCCGTGCACGTCTATCCCGACCGAGAAACTGCTATCCACACCAACAAAGGAGGAAGCTATGAGACATCCGATCACATTGACAGTCGTTTACGACAATAACCCGTTCGATGCTCGTCTCAAGACTGCCTGGGGATTTGCCTGCATTGTCGAAACAGATGAAGCGACAGTGCTGTTCGACACAGGTGGCGATGGGCCAACGCTAATGGGCAACTTGAGCACACTGGGGATCGACCCGCGTCGAATCGACATAGTGTTTCTTTCGCACTATCACGCCGATCACACCGGTGGGTTAGACGCACTGCTCAACTTCGCTGAACCGCGAGCAGTGTATGTTCCACAGTCCTTTCCATCCGATTTTAAGGAACACGTCGCCAAACGCGTCCGGCAGGTGATTGAGGTGCACGAACCCCTGACGATCACGGATCAGATTCGCACCACGGGTGAGCTCGGCACCAGCATCATTGAGCAATCGCTTATTGTCGAGACGAGTAAAGGTTTGGTCGTCATAACCGGCTGTGCGCACCCCGGCATCGTCGAGATCGTGCGATGGGCAAAGACATATGGGGAAGTATATCTGGCCCTGGGCGGATTCCATTTGATGAATGAGAGCGCGAGCCGGCTCAAAAGTGTGGTGGCGGCGCTTAAGGAGTTGGGTGTGCAAGAGGTGGCGCCTTGTCACTGTACCGGCAATGAGGCGCGTCAACTGTTCAGTACGGAGTTCGGCACCAAGTTCATACCGACGGGGGTGGGAACCGTAATAACAAGAGACTGAGGTGTGGTGTTCTCAATCCGACGAAAAAATCGGGATAAAAGCCTTACCGCTAAGTAGAGCAAGCAGGCGAGGGGCTGGGATAAGCGTGCGCTAACTGCCAGGTAGCAGCAATGTCGCTGAGGCGACGTAACCCGAGCCAGATCGTCTTGACGCCGGGTTCACCATCGGATCGGCGGTCCAGGAAGCCACCCAGCCGGGCAATCCAGTGCACGGCCTGGCGCAAGGTAGGCGGGGTCTCAGGAGGCTTCGCGGTGCGATGAAGGGTGCAATACAAGGCCTGCCATTCATGGGTTTCCAACACCACGCTGAAGCGGTAAGTGGCCTTGGTATCCTCATCCCCCTCTCGTCTACTTGCAGCACTTATGGGTAATGCCGAGCTTCTATCGCCGAGAGCTTTCTCCACTCTTCTGGCAGACTCCGACATCTTGTTCCTGCTTGTTGCCTGCCACGGCCAGAAAGGCAGCCAACCCGGGCACCAAGCGGCGCCCTGGCTGCTCCAGGCGACGCAGGACCGCGAGCAGAGGCGCTGACTGGACAGGCGGGAAAAAGATCACCCCGCGCATCGTTACATCTCTGTAACCAGCGTTGAGAAGTAGACTGGCCAGTTGCCGACGGCCGAAAAAACGCGCGTGCCGCCACAGAGAGGGGCCGAACAACCCCTTGAGCCGCCGCGCCACCGCCCAAGAGCTGAAACGCCCCAATGCACCGATCACCAATCGGCCGCCCGGCGGTTGGACGCGGGCTAGCTCAGCCACAGCCCAGGCAGGGTCGGCAACGAACTCCAAGGCCAGGACACAGGTCACAACGTTGAAGCTGCCGGCGCGGAAGGGCAGATGTTCGAGCGAGGCGCGGACCAGCGCCAGCGGTAATCCCTCCCGTTGAGCCTTACCCCGGGCCAGGGCCAACATCGGTGCTGAGACATCCACGGCTATGACTTGCGCTCCACGCTGGGCCATGGCAATGGCATAGTGGCCCGTACCGCAACTGGCGTCCAGCACGGTCTGGCCATCAACCTCTCCGGCCAGGGCCAAGACGGTCTCCCGTTCCAGCTCGTCGGCCAGGGCGCCCAGCGGGGTCTGATACCAAGCATCGTAGCTGGCTGCCAGGTCGTCGAACAGGGTGGTATCCCCTTCGCTCACGACTGTGTCTCCTCCACGCTGATCGTGCGGGCAATCCGTGACAGAGGATGGCCCTTGGCCTGGATGTTCAGCGTGCGGAGATTCTCTGCCGGCCATAGTCCAGGTTGCAACGACGGATGTCCTCGGCCCAGGCGGGGCGTTTTTTCCACCTGGTTGCGATGGCAGGCGACAGCCGCCAGCTTTTGCTCAAAAGTGGTTGGATATCTACCCAGGTGTCTGGCTCTTCCGCGCCAAAGAGGTACACCCCCCTGGACCTGGTGGACGTCCAGGAGACCAGGGTAGTAGGGGTTTCCGGCGGCCACCACCGCGTCCAACGTCGCCCATCCACCCACCCGATGGAGCTGGTAGCGCCGTCATCGATCCCAGGTTAACAGCCACTGCGGCCGGAAGCGCCGGATGAGCCCGACCAGCTCTGCCACTAAGTCCGGGCGTCCGGCTCAATTCGGCGTCCGGGTGACCCAGGAACTCAACCTCAGCGACGCCCAGCACTCTGGCAGCCGCTCGCTGTTCCTCCTGCCGCCGGGCAGCCAAGGCTGCCGGCTTTATCGCTTGGGTCGTGACTGCCCTTGCTACCATTAGTGCAGCCCACCAGGCAGCACTCCACTCCTCGCCGATCCAGCGAACCAGAGTTCCGCCGCTGGCGAATTCGACGTCGTCGGGGTGAGCGCCAATCACCAGAACCGAACCGGGCATGCCAACCTCCTCGCCGAAACACTAAAAGACCAACACATGGTCGGCGGCCAGCGTCCACTCACCCAGCAGATCCATGCCGCCCTTCACCACGCCTTCCACCAGATCCTCAGGCCCGAACCCGCGAGTCTCTGCACAGCTCCCTCAGAAGGCTACCTCGTCGCGCTGGGCCAGTGGCTTGATCATGCGCTCCACATTGTAATAGCCGTTGGGCGTCGTCTGGCCGCGCCGGGCGCAAGCCACTGCGTCGCCCGTCAGAAAGACACGCACCACCGTGCCGGGCCGCTTGACCAGGTTCAACGCCAGCCGCAGTGCGTTGTAGGGCCGCTCGTTGCCGTAGGGGCCATCGTTGACGATCAGCAAAATGCTCTTCGTACTCGAATCCACAAGGTTAGTCTCCTTCCTGTTGCATTCTTTCGGCCAGTTCTCCGCCACGGGCCAGTTGCTCAAACAACACCTCCCGCATCAGGCCGCAGGCCTGGACGATCTTGGGATTGCTGATCTGATAGTAGACGTTGACGCCCTCGCGCCAGGTCACGACCACTTGCTTGTCGCGGAGTATGACCAGGTGTTGTGAAGCGTTGGCCAGACTGATCCCCATCTGATCTGCTATCTCGCCGACCGACAATTCCCTCTGGCGCAGCAGACTCAGGATTTCCAGGTGTTTGGGATGGGCCAGCGTGCAGCAAATGCTGGTGTGAAGCTCAAAGAGCTTTTTGTCTTCCCGCCCTTGATTTAAAACCTTCATCCCTCCATTGTTTTCATTACCAACTGATTAAGCAATAATGCAAGTATATCACCAGATTGCCGCCCTACCAACCAGCGGTTCGTACTTGCGCCAATAGGTCGTTACCAGCCTCCTGGTAACGACCTATTGGCCTCTCCCCGATGCGGGGGGACTTTCGCACACCTTAGGGCGTCGGGACGGGGATCTCTTCCGGCGGCAGCGGTGTTGCCGTCGGCCAGGGCACCGAAGGTTCCTCCGGGGTCAACA
>Ga0123519_10005802_pt1 | contig 19594 bp, 34 predicted proteins | sample YelNatPaOPRAMG02_FD_87396 | JGI IMG/M metagenome (GOLD analysis project Ga0123519, IMG submission 87396) | Hot spring microbial communities from Yellowstone National Park - Yellowstone National Park OP-RAMG-02 (version 2) | ecosystem: Environmental > Aquatic > Thermal springs > Hot (42-90C) ...
CACTCGGACCACGCTCCAATACCGCCTTTCATATAGAATTGGCCGAGACGTAGCCCTGTCTCTACTCCTCCTTGATCCCCGCAAGTTTCTAGAGCGACTGGACCCTGTAAGAGAGTCTATTAGAGAGTTCTATCTCCTTCCTTATGGCTACCTCAACATCGTCTATCGCCTGAGTCGTTATTGCAATAGACGACAGAATCTTCACTGTCTCCACATCCTCCGAATCGATAGAGAGAATCATCTTGTAGTACTTCACGGCAGTGTCTATATCACTGATATTCTTATGGTAGATGGATGCTATCTTCTTCAAGAGTGGAAGCAGAGAATACTTGTCTGTAATGATGGGCAATATCTCATCTATGAATGGCACAATCTGTTCGAGTATCGACTGTGGAGAGTAGCCCCTCTGGAGGAACTGTTCGATAAAACCTACGATACTCCTATTGAGCGGGTCGAACCTGAATATGGCGATAAACGAGCGGAATGCGCTCTGGATATCCCCCTTGTCTAAGTAAAGTTCTATAGATTTTATGAGTGTTTCGGCCTTCTCCCTTCCCTCATACAGGAAGAAACTCCTGTAGAAATATATATCGGCAATCTCAGATGCTGCGTTAGCCCCCTTTGCCGTTTCGATTATCGATTTCAGCAATAGAGGATTGGGGCCGCTTATCCTCATTACATCGAGGTAGTGAAGATACGCCTCCTCGAAATTCTCGGTCATCTTACAGAGAGATGCAAGCATTTCGATATATCTCACCCGCTGTTCCTCATCCTTTATACTCGATACGCAGGAGGATAATGATTTGATAGCAGATGTGTAATCACCCTTCTCTATACTCAACTCACCCAATAGCGTATTCAAGAAGATCGAGGATGGATTCTCCGACTGGATAGACCTCAAGAGCTCTATCATATTTTCCTGCTCTGGGACGGATTGATTTACGAACAAGAATGAAATCAACAGGAAATCTATCTTTGTAGATACGATCCTGAGGTTATTCACCTCCCTGTTTACGAAGTCCAGATAATTCAGCGTCTTGAAGCGAGTGCAGAATTCGAAGACCAGTCTCAGTGCAGAATAAGAGACTGGATTCAACGAGACTGCCTTTGTCAGGTTCTCTTCGATCTCCCCAATATGACTCTCTCCAAAATAGTTCATCAAGAGATATGCTATATTGAGATATATCCTTGCAGATTGAGCCCTCTCCTTCTGTTCGATTGCGAGCGCCTTGAGGTTTGACAGCGATGCCTGCGGGTTATTCTCGATATCCGCCAATGTAGTCTGAAACTTCTTTGCACTCCTCGACTCGGGATTGTAGTGAATCAATTTTTCGAGGACGATCTTGTTGAGGGACAGGTAGAGTGGTAATTCGACAGTCCGAGACAGAAAGTCCTTCAATTTGTTTGCAAATAACTGCTTATCCTCGAACAACTCCTCCTGAGCACAAATAATCCTATACGCTGCTTCATAGAGCGACAATTCTATTGCTATGGACTCGGCCTTTTCGAGAGCCAGGATATTCTTGAATCTCGATCCACCAATATAATAATACATCAATGCTTCGATCTTACTGGTCTTATACGACTTCTCTGCGACAGACAATAATTCCTTGATATCATTGTTGAATATGGCATAGTTAATGCAGAGTTGCTTTACGAGATTCGGCCTTCTCTTCCTCTCGAAATACTCTCTAAGGACACCCAACACCCCTGCATCGATCCCCTGAAAATCATTCAAGATCGAAATGGCTATCATCAGTATATTTGGGTCTCTCAGTTCCTGCCTTGTACCTATATCCACTATATAGCGGCATATTCTCAGGATATCATCTCTATCAGTCGAACAGAGTAATGTTATAGCGAGATAGTCAGCCGCCTCATTATACTTCGATTCTATCAAGAGCTTCTGAACCAGCTGCTCATTCAGAATACCCTTTCTCTCCTGAGTAGGTGCCTCATTTGCTTCATTCAATAGAGGGTTATCAGCATCCCCTCTATCTACTCCATTACCTGTCTCAACCTTAGAATCGTTATCCAGCCTTGCATCATTTTTCTTTCTGTTCTTGTTTCTCTTTGCCATAATAACCTCTGTAAAGTTACTCTTGAGGCTTTACATATATTAAATATTTGAATTATTTGCAAGCAAAAGGCATAGATGATTTTAAAGATTTATTTTTCTCTATATTACCTAATTCTGACTCGCTATAACCTCCAAGAAAAGCGTCTCTCCCTTCGATCTGTCTGTGATTCTTCTACTCCCGTTTACTCCTGAATACCTCATTTTTTGAAAACAGTAAATCAACCTTTGCAAAATCAAAAATAATTTTCTTGACATTCAAGAAATCAGGATATAATAAAGCCCTCGTTCTTTGATAATTGAATAGACACGAAGTTCGAGATTTATTTTATTGACAGATTTTTTAACATTTGTTAAGAAGTGTTTCTTAACAATGTTGAGTTTTTTCAACAATAACCCCAAGGAGGTGTTTAGATGAAGAAAGTAGTATTTTTAGCAGTAGTAGTATTCCTGATGGGCATTTTCTTTGCAGGCTGCAATCAGGAAGAGATGAAGAAGTTGCAGGAGCAGGTCAATACTCTTACACAAGAGAGAGATGGCCTGAAGGCAAAAGAGGCTGAGCTGACAAAGGCAAGAGACGACCTCAACAATCAGCTCAACACCCTCAAGGCTGAGAACGATCAGCTGAAGAAGGACATGGAAGCATGCCCAAAGAAGGATGAGGGCAAGAAGGAAGAGGCCAAGAAGGACGCAAAGGCCCCAGAGAAGAAAGAGGCAGCAAAGAAGGAAGAGAAGAAAGAAGAGAAGAAGCCAGCTGCCCCAGCAGAAGAGAAGAAGCCAAAGTTCAAGGCAGCCCCTGCTAAGGCAAAGTAATTTAATCTATTACGATTATGTAAACCCTGTGGGTCATAAGATCCACAGGGTTTTTTTGTTTTAAACCTTTACTTTGAAAAAATTATAATATATCCAGTTTCACAGATATGCCTGTAATTTTGGTAGCCAATCTGAACAAGAGATTCGAAATCAGAAAATCCAAGACAGAATTACTCCTACACCCCTTCAAGAGAAGCTTCAAATCGGTATTGAATGATATCAATCTAACCATCGATGCTTGTGGGATCTACTCCCTTGTAGGACCGAACGGCTCAGGCAAGACTACACTTCTACGAATCCTCAGCGGAATTCTACTCCCGGATAGTGGAGAAGTAAGAATATACGACGACACGGTTAGCGTAAACCCCAATCTGATATTCTTGATATCTGAGGCGGATAAGGGATTCTACCCGCGACTCTCGCTGAAGAATAATCTGATATTCTTTGCATCCCTGATATTGTCGAATAGAAAGGATATCATAAACAGAGTCGAAGGTATTATAGATGAATTCGGACTTAGAGAAGAGGTAAATACGAGATTCCAGGAACTCTCCAGTGGCACAAGACAGAGACTATCGATTGCCCGTGCTATGCTCTTCGACCCTAAAATACTCTTATTCGATGAAATTACGAAGGGTATCGACCTGTCGCAGCAGCAGATTATTTATCGACTGATCAAATCACTCAAGGAGAAGGGAAAGACAATAATATTCTCAACTCATATCAGAGATGAAATAGAACGACTCTCAGATAGAGTCATTCTGCTCGAGAAGGGAAGACTCGTAACCTTCGGGGCATATCCCGACATAAGAGATGACATAAGACAGATATTCAATTTGCAATGAAAAAGATCATTTCAAGGGCATACAACTTCATAAGAAAAGATTTTCTGGTAGAATCGAGTTATGGATTCAATATTACAATGCAGACCATTGGGATATTGTTCTCTACATTCACATTCTTTTTCCTTTCGCGGATAGTAAATCTATCAGACACACCCGAGCTATCGAGATACAAAGAGTACTTTCCGTTCGTCATCATCGGAATTGCCCTATCCAACTACCTCTCTGTAGCAACGCGTGGATTTTCACAGAGGATACGGGAATCACAGATTACGGGCACACTGGAATCGACACTCATATCTGGTGTCAGTCCTCACGGCTTTCTCATATATAGTACATTATACGACTTCATCTTTTCTACATTCAGAATTTTCATATATCTGATAATCGCAAATCTCCTCTCCTCAAACGGCTTCATACTATCACAGCTACACTACGCAGTTCTTATGCTGATAATGTCTATTATTGCTTTCTCTTCGATGGGTGTCCTATCAGCCGGTTTTGTACTGATGTTCAAGAGAGGAGATCCCATTGCAGTGATCTATAGTGCACTCTCGTATCTCTTCAGCGGAGTCTACTTCCCTGTATCTCTCCTACCCGAACCTCTACAGGTACTATCCAAGATCCTACCTATGACACACTCACTCGAGGGCATCAGGAAATCCCTCCTCATAAGAGTCAGCCTGAGCGATCTATTACCCGAGATACTGGCACTCATAATATTTTCTATCGTTCTCTGGCCCATCTCTATACTGCTTTTCAATATCGCTGTCCGTAAGGCAAAGAGAGACGGTTCACTATCTCATTTTTGATAGAAATTCCTTCGTAAGTTCTATATATGCCTGGGCCCCCTTACTCGTTGCATCATAGAGTATTATTGGTTTTCCAAAGCTTGGAGATTCTCCGAGCCTTACATTCCTCGGGATTATTGTATTATAGACCAGCTCCCCAAAATGGTTCTTCACCTCATCCACTACCTGTCTGGAGAGATTATTCCTGACATCATACATAGTAAGAATAATGCCAAACAACTTGATATCAGAATTTATCCCATCTCTTACTCTCGAAAATGTATTCATAAGTGCAGACAATCCATCGAGGGCAAAGAATTCACATTGCAGGGTAACGAGTATTCCATCCGAGGCTGCCATAGCGTTCAAGGTCAGAAGCCCAAGAGACGGAGGAGAATCGATTATTATATAGTCATACTCATTCCTGACTCTATCTACAAACCTTCTTAGCCTCGAGGTGCGATCCTCTACATCTACCAACTCTACCTCAGCACCTACAAGCTCTGAGTTAGAGGGCATTAAATAGAAATTATCTATCATCATCGGCAAAATATCTACTATCTCGGCATCTGGTTCACTGATATATTTATATATACTCCCCTTGAGACTCCTCTTGTCAACTCCAAGTCCCGTAGTAGCATTTGCCTGTGGATCGAGATCTATCAAGAGCACCTTTCTACCCGCAACGGCAAGCGAGGCAGAGAGATTGACAGCGGTGGTGGTTTTCCCCACGCCGCCTTTCTGATTTACTATTGCGATTACCTTTGCCAAAAAACGCTCTCCTACTCGATCGATAAAAAAAGAGCAGGGATATACCCTGCTCTCAAAAAATTACTCAGGAAAATACTATACATTCTCCGCCGGGGTATTGGAACCCTCGACCGGGGATTTTTCTACTTCCTTCTTTTCTACCTCTTTCTTGTTCTTTGGAGCCGACTTCTTGGCAGGCTTTTTCGCCTTTTTCTCTTCTTCATATGCAAATTCAATCATAGAAAGAGGCGCGCTATCTCCCTGACGAATCCCGATCTTATATATCCTTGTGTATCCACCATTTCGGTTCGTGAATTTTGGACCTATCTCTGAAAAGAGTTTATTGAGCAACTCTTTATTCGGGACATAATAGCTTGCCTTTCTGACATTAGAGAGATCCTTCTTCTTTGCAAACGAGACTACCCTGTCCGCTATCCTCTTCAGCCCTTTTGCCTTTGCATCGGTAGTCTTGATGCGGGAATACTTTATCAGATTCATAAGGAGATTCCTGAACATAGCCAATCTATGTTCTCTCGTCCTGCTGTATTTTCTTCCAGACTTTTTGTGTCTCATAACAAAATTCTCCTGTCTTTGATAATCAGGTTATTTCTTTGTCTTTGTTGGCATTGGGAAACTCTTTGGGGGGCCAGTTCTCCAACTTCATACCAAGTGACAACCCCATCCCTGCAAGAATATCCTTAATCTCTCTCAAGGACTTCCTTCCGAAATTCTTGGTCTTGAGCATCTCTGCCTCAGTCTTCTGCACCAAATCACCAATATATTTGATATTGGCTGCCTGAAGACAATTGGCTGCCCTGACAGATAGTTCGAGTTCGTCCACAGACTTGAAGAGGTTCTCGTTGAGCTTGGACTGAGGTATTTCCAATCTTGGTGTCTCCTCGATCTCCTCTTCAAAATTGATGAATATAGCCATCTGCTTTTCTATTATCTTGGCTGCTATGGCAAGTGCATCCTCTGGCATCATAGCACCATTGGTAAATACCTCGATGATGAGTTTGTCGTAATCGGTAATCTGCCCAACCCTCGAATATGTAACATTGTAATTTACTTTCTTTACAGGAGAAAACAGACAATCGATCGGAAGCATACCAACGGGCAATTCATATTTGCTCTTGATCTTCTCTGCGCTCTCATAACCCCTGCCATGCTTGAACAACAGCTCCATATTGAGACTCGCACCCTCGTCCAGATGAGCGATGACCTGATCTGGATTGATGATCTTGACAGTATTGTCAACCTCGATATCCTTTGCGTAGACAACCTTGGGACCTTTCTGTCTCAATACGAAAACCTTCTCCTCGACCTGAGGGTCCATCTGAACAACAATCTGTTTCAGATTCAACACTATATCAGTAACATCCTCACTGATACCCTGAATACTTGTAAATTCGTGAAGCACGCCATCAATCTTCACACCCGCTATAGCGGCACCGGGGATCAAGGAGAGCAGCACCCTCCTCAAGGCGTTTCCGATAGTTATGCCCAAGCCTTGCTCCAGGGGTTCTGCAACGAATTTACAATATGTATCGGTCCGCGATTCTGTCTCGATAACAAGCTTTTTTGGTTTAATGAGTTCGAGCCAAACTTTATACATTGTTCCTCCTGAAATTTTACCTTGAATATAATTCGACGATCAATTGTTCATTTATATTCAGGTCGGTAATATCCTTTCGCTCTGGCAGTGTCTTTACAATGCCCTTGAAAGATTTGTCATCCAGTTCGAGCCAGCCCGGGATGGTCCCCTTCTTTGCCTCGAGATTCTGAACGATGATCTGATTCTTGCGGGACCTTTCCTTGAGTTGAATCTCATCGCCGACTTTGACGAGATATGACGGTATATCAGTCCTTCTCCCATTGACAAGGAAATGACCGTGTGCAACCAGTTGACGGGCATGACTACGACTTCTGGCAAAACCAAGCCTGAAAATCACATTGTCGAGTCTCCTCTCAAGAAAGACAATGAGATGGTCGCCTGTAATACCTTCCTTCTCCTTTGCCTCATCAAAATAACCCCTGAACTGCTTTTCTAATAGGCCATATATTCTCTTTGCCTTCTGTTTCTCTCTTACTCTTATACCATAACCCGATAATTTACCTTTCTTTGAGCCGTGCTGCCCGGGAGGAAAAGCCCTCCTCTCCACCGCACATTTATCGGAAAAACATCTTTCTGATTTGAGAAACATCTTGGGGTCTTCCCTGACGCTCTCTCTCCTGCAAAGTTTACATCTTGATTTTGTGTAACGTGCCAAAGTTGATCCTCCTTATAAAAATAACTATACCCTTCTTCTCTTCGGTGGTCTGCAGCCATTGTGTGGAATAGGTGTAATATCTTTGATCATAGTAACCTTCAGACCTGCTGCCTGAATCGCCCTGATCGCCGATTCTCTACCTGCACCCGGGCCCTTTACAAGCACTCCAACAGACCTCAATCCCTGATCCATCGCCTTCTTGGCGGCATCCTCAGCGGCTACCTGAGCGGCAAATGGCGTGCTCCTCTTCGAACCCTTGAACCCCTTTGCCCCTGCACTGGACCAGGAAATCACATTACCATTCATATCCGAAATAGTAATGATGGTGTTATTGAATGTAGACTGGATATGCACGATCCCAGTGTTTACAGACTTCTTTACTTTCTTCTTTGGTTTCACTCTATATACCTCCGTATCTTAATTACGCCTTTGGTGCTGCCGGCGCTGCTGGTGCTGCAGCCCTAATGATACCGCGTCTTGGGCCCTTACGAGTTCTGGCGTTGGTATGAGTTCGCTGTCCCCTTACGGGCAGCCCCTTCTTGTGCCTCGAACCCCTGTAGGTCCCGAGTTCGATGAGCCTCTTGATGTTCATCGTAACCTCTCTCTTCAAATCACCCTCTACCTTTATACCTTCCTACTCGATAGTCTCCCTTATTCTTCTCACCTCGTCATCGCTCAACTCATAAGTCCTCTTATCGGGGGAGACCTGAGCCTTGTCGAGAATAACCCGGGCAAGAGACCTGCCAATACCATAGATATAGGCAAGGGCTATTCCTATCTTTTTGTTCTTTGGTAAATCTACTCCTGCAATTCGTGCCATTAAAATTCCTCCTTAATCTTATCCCTGTCGTTGCTTGTGTTTCTTGTTCTCGCAAATTACCCTCACGACCCCTCTCCTCTTGATCACCTTGCATTTCGGACAAATCTTCTTGACTGATGCTCTTACTTTCATAGTTCTTACCATCCTTCTTACTTCTTGCTTCGAAAAGTAATTCTGCCCTTGCTCAAATCATAAGGGCTCAATTCTACTATAACCTTATCACCCGGTAGGATCCTAATAAAGTGCATCCTCATCTTTCCCGAGAGATAGGCTATAATCTTCTTACCATTTGGTAACTCAACTCTAAACATAGTATTTGGTAATGTCTCCACTACCGTTCCTTCTACTTCGATCGTTCCTTCCTTCGACATAATCCTCAATCAGTTAATTGATACCGAGAATATAATAACTTCCATCTACCACAGCCACCGAATGCTCGAAATGGGCAGATAGTCTACCATCAAAAGTCCTCGTTGTCCAGCCATCATTATCATAAACAACCCTATAATCACCCATCGTAATCATTGGCTCTATTGCAAGTACCATACCCTCTACTATATTAGGACCGGTTCCTGGCTTACCAAAATTTGGTACAGCGGGTTCTTCGTGCAATGATGTGCCTATGCCATGACCAACAAGGTCTCTTACTACCCCATAACCTCTTCCTTCGACGAGGCTCTGAATAGCATATGAGATATCTCCGAGTCTATTGCCACTCCTCATATATTCTACACCTGCATAGAAGGCATCTTCTGCAGTCTTCACAAATGTCCTTACGGACTCTTCCACATTTCCAACGATTACAGTCTTTGCAGCATCCCCATAATATCCCTTATATACCACCCCGTAATCAATGCTTACTATATCTCCATCTTTGATGACCTTGTTCGGAGTTGGCATTCCGTGAACTATCTCGTCATTAATCGACACACAAAGCGAATATTTATATCCGTTGTATCCCTTGAAGGCTGGCTTTGCTCCCAATTTTTTGGTCAGGCTCTCAGCAACTTCATTCAGCAGACTTGCCTTTACACCTGGGGCAATCTTCTCTGCTACTTCATTCAATACATTGTTGACGATCCTGTTTGCCTTATCCATAATCTCTATCTCATATGCAGTCTTGATATGGATCATTTCCCAAAACCAAGCAAGTCCTTTACCTTCTCGAATACAGAATCAGGAGTACCACCACCGGCTGCGATATTCTTCAATATTCCTGCCTTACTATAATAATCGATGAGCGGCGCTGTCTGGTCATTGTAAACCTTTAGTCTATTCTTTACGGTTGTCTCGTTGTCGTCTGCCCTCTGATAGAGTCTTTCACCACACTTATCACATATACCATCTGTTTTTGGTGGCGAGAATTTTATATGATACATTGCTCCACACTTCGGGCAGCTCCTTCTACCAGAAATCCTCAGAATCAGTTCATCCTCTGGAACATCGAAGTTGATGGCTATATCTATCTTCTTGCCAACCTCTTTCAACATCCTGTCAAGGGCTTCGGCCTGAGGAATAGATCTCGGGAATCCATCCAAAATAAACCCATCTGAACAATCAGAAGACTTGATCCTGTCTTTCATTATATTTATAACCAGAGAATCGGGAACCAATTGCCCCGACTCCATATATTTCTTTGCCTCGAGCCCTAAGGATGTTCCGTCTTTCAATGCCTTTCTGAGCATATCTCCAGTCGAGATCTGAGGTATCTTCATTGCTTCCATCAGCTTCTGTGCCTGAGTCCCCTTTCCACATCCCGGCGGTCCAAGAAGAACTATAATCATACTACCTCCTTCTACCTCTAATTCTGGGACCTCCCTCCCCTGATAGTCCCTCATAATGTCTCGAAATCAAGTGCGATTCTATCTGTGCCAGCGTGTCAAGGGCAACTCCAACCACAATCAGGAGTGCAGTGCCTCCAAAATAGAATGGGACATTGAATGACTTCATAAGTACCGTCGGGATTACACACACGAAAGACACATAGAGAGCACCGCCAAAGGTAATTCGGGATAACACCTTGTCTATATATTCTGCCGTCTTGCTTCCGGGTCTTATCCCCGGGATAAAACCACCATACTTTTTCATATTCTCCGAAATATCGACTGGATTGAAAACAACAGCAGTATAGAAGTATGCAAAGAATACAATCAAAAGCACATAGAATGTCTCATATCCCCATGTGCCCGGCTGTAAAGACGCTGAGATGTTCTTGAATATATCGAAGTGCAAGAGATTACTCATTGTCGCGGGGAATACGAGTATTGAGGATGCAAATATCGGAGGAATAACTCCTGCCGTATTCACCTTCAATGGGAGATGTGTAGTCTGTCCACCATAGACCTTTCTGCCTACCACCCTCTTGGCGTACTGAACGGGTATCCTTCTCTGTCCCCTTTCGAAGAAGACAATCATATAGATAACACCCACCATTATTGCCACTACGACGAGGAGTGTCAGGGGCTTCAACATACCTTTTTCTGCAAATGAAAAGCTCTGGAAAACCGCATTAGGCATTCTGGCGACTATACCGGCAAAGATTATGAGTGAAATACCATTGCCAATTCCTTTTTCAGTAATCTGCTCTCCAAGCCACATAATAAAAGTAGTACCGGTTGTAAGCGTAAGAGCAGTAAGCAATCTAAAACCAATTCCCGGATTTGCAACCACAAGTTCTCCCGTATTCGACCTCAGACCTTCGAGATACACTGCAATACCAAAGCCCTGCATCAAGCAGATCACAACCGTTAGATACCTTGTATATTGGGTAATCTTCTTCTTCCCAAGCTCACCCTCTTTTTGCAATTTTTCAATGGCGGGCATTACTACACCGAGTAATTGCATAATAATCGACGCACTGATGTAAGGCATAATTCCGAGGGCAAATATCGAGAGTTGTTCGAGACCACCACCAGAAAACAGATTGAATATTCCAAAAATGGTGTTCTTTGCTGATGAGAATATCTTCGCCATTACTACTCTATCGACTCCCGGCGTTGTTATGAAGATTCCAATCCTGTAAACTGCGAGTAGTAATAATGAGAAGAGTATCCTTCTTCTCAATTCGGGGATACGGGCTATATTATTGAAAACATTTGCCACAATTAAATCTCCTCGGCGTGTCCGCCTGCTTTGGTTATCTTTTCGATAGCGGATTTGGAAAATTTATTTGCCTTGACGGTAAGGGCAACACCTATATCACCATCTCCAAGAACCTTAAGGGGTCTGTCTTTTGATTCGATAATCCCTTTCTGGAATAGGGTGTTTACATCTACTACCTCATTTGCCTGAAATGCCGCGAGGTCTCCGATATTAACTACAGAATATTCGGTCCTGAACTTGTTGAAGAATCCTCTCTTTGGAATTCTCCTTATGAGGGGCATCTGACCACCTTCGAAGCCGGGTCGTGTGCCACCACCAGAGCGGGACAGCTGTCCTTTGTTACCTCTGCCGGAGGTCTTACCAAGCCCGGACCCCTCGCCCCTTCCCCTTCTCTTTGGCTTGTGTGTAGCGCCTTTGGGCAAACTTATGTTTTTCAATGAAATAGCCATAGTTTTTCTCCTTACTCTCCTTGGGACACAATCTTTACAAGATGAGGAATCTTTCTTATCATTCCCCTTATTGCCGGCGTATCCTTTACCTCGATTACCTGATGCAGCCTCTTGAAACCCAATCCCTTTATAGTGAGTTTCTGCCGCTTATCTCTACCGATGGTTCCTTTATACCATTGAATCTTAATCATACCAGAACTCATATTCTACCTCCAACAACTATTTAGAATCCTTGGCTGACTTTCCTCTTGCCTTGAAATAATCGCTCTTGGATTTCATCTTCTTGAATCCATCAAAAGCGGCTTTGATGACATTGTGAGGATTGCTCGAACCAATAGACTTCGTAACGATATTCTTTATACCTGCGTTCTCGAAAAGGGTTCTCAATACGGTTCCTGCGATCACTCCCGTACCTTCCTTGGCGGGCTTCATCAACAAATTGCTTGCCCCAAACTTCCCAATGACCTGATTGGGGATCGTCCCGTTTATGAGAGGTACCCTGATCATATTCTTCTTTGCCTTTTCCGTACCTTTTCTGATAGCCTCCGGAACCTCATTCGCCTTTCCAAGTCCGTACCCTACCATTCCATCTCCATCACCTACAACCACAAGTGCAGCAAAAGAGAATCTCTTTCCACCCTTGACCACCTTTGCAGTCCTGTTTATATAGACTACACCTTCTAAGAACGCCTTATTTTCCATCTCGTTATTGGTAATGTTATCCAATTCAAACCTCCTTGAAATGAAAGATTAAAACTTTATACCAGCCTCTCTCAAAGCATCCGCAAAGGCCTTGATCATACCGTGGTACTTATACCCGCGCCTGTCGAATACTATCGTATTTATATTCTTCTCCTTGCACCTGTTTGCAAGCACTGTCCCGAGCCTCTTGGCCTTCTCGAGCGGTTTTACCTTCTCTGCTTGATTGGTAAAATCCTTCTCCCTCGTCGAGGCAGTAAGTACTACCCTTCCCTCATCATCGTTGATTACCTGAGCATAGAAATATCTGTTGCTCTTGAATACGGCAACTCTCGGCCTTTCACCAGTACCAGATACCTTTCGTCTGATTCTGACGATCTTCTTTACCCTGTTCTCTTTTCTATTAAGATAAATACTCACCTTGGACCTCCATAGTTACTTAGTACCACCTACTCCAACCTTGCCAACCTTCTGCTTTATTACCTCTTCTGCATACTTGATACCTTTTAGCTTATAGGGATCGGCTGGCTTGATTGACTTTATATTATGGCAAACCTGCCCGAGCAATTCCTTATCGGCACAGGAGAGAGTAATAATAGTATCCTTCTCGATTTTTATAGAGATTTCTTTTGGCACCTCGAATAGTACCGGCTTCGAATAACCAATACTGAACTTCAGCGTATTGCCACTCGCCTCAGCCTTATATCCAACTCCCTGTATAGTCAACACTCTCGAGAAGCCTTCACTAACACCCTTTATAGCATTTCCAAGGAGTGCCCTCATTGTGCCGTGTGCCTGTCTCGCTACCTTCTCATCGGAATTACGGGAAATCTTTATAATATTGCCACTGATATCAACTTTGGTAAACTTGTTTATCTTTACTGATTTTTTACCCTTGGGACCTTCGATGTTGATTACATCGTTTGATACCGATACCTTTACTCCCTGAGGGACATTCAACGGTTTTTTTCCAATCCTCGACATAGTACACTCCTCACCATTAATATACGGTACAAATTAATTCACCACCGAGCTTCTCTTTCAATGCCTTACCACCGCTCATAATGCCTTTCGATGTAGAAAGGATAGTTATCCCATAACCCGGTGTATATTTCCTGATTTTATCACAACCTATATAAACCCTTCTACCAGGTTTGCTAAAACACTTAATATCGGTAATCACGGGATTATTATCTGAGTATTTCAGAGATACATAGATGTATTTCTTTTCGCCCCTCTTTACCACTCTAAACCCATTGATAAATCCCTCATTCGTCATTACCTCGAGAATAGATTCCTTGACTCTGGAATGGGGAACCTCGATAATTTCCAATCTCGCCAGCGTCGCATTTCTAATTCTCGTTAGCATATCTGCAATAGGATAAGTATGACTCATATCATTCCTCCGTTTACCAGCTGGATTTAGTAACACCTGGTATCAATCCTCTAAGAGCCAGATGTCTGAAACAAATTCTACAAATATCGAAATCCCTCATATAACCTCTCGGTCTGCCACAAAGAGCACACCTGTTATACTTCCTCACCGAAAACTTTGGTTCTCTCTTCTGTTTGATTCTTAAACATTTCTTTGCCACGAAATTCCTCCTTTAATCCTTAAAAGGCATTCCAAGATATTTCAATAACTTCTTACTCTCTTCGTCAGTCCTTGCTGTCGTCACAATCGTAATGGTCATTCCCTTTATCTTGTCAATCTTATCGAAATTGATCTCCGGGAAAATGATGTGCTCCTTTATACCAACAGAATAATTTCCTTTACCATCGAATGACTTCGATGAAAGTCCCTTGAAGTCTCTCACTCTTGGCAGGGCAATATTTACGAATCTGTCAAAGAATTCATACATCATATCTCCCCTCAGAGTAACAGCACATCCGATCGAGGCACCAGCCCTCAACTTGAAGTTCGATATCGATTTCCTCGCTTTGGTAATGACTGGTTTCTGACCCGTAATTGCCGCAAGTTCAGAAGATGCGGTATCGAGTATCTTTGCATTAGTAATAGCCTCACCGAGCCCCATATTGATAGTAATCTTGTGGAGTTTTGGAACCTGCATAATGTTCTTGTAATTGAACTCCTTCATCAATCTTGGGACTATCTCTTTCTTGTAAAGTTCTTTGAGTCGTGCCATCTCTTCCTCCGTCCTATATCTGTTCGCCGCATTTCTTGCAAATACGGGATTTGGTATCACCAGAAATCTTATATCCGTGCCTTACCCCTCTATCACACTTCTTGCAATAGAGCATAACATTACTTACCGAAATGGAACCCGGCTTCTCTACTATACCACCTGCCTGAGCCGATTTATCTCTTCCTGGTTTGAGATGTCTCTTGATAGTAACGATATTCTCTACGATAAGTCTATTCTTCTCACGAATAACCTCGAGAACCCTTCCCTTCTTCCCCTTCTTCTTTCCTCTGATAACTACCACGATATCATTCTTTTTAATCATCTTGAATACTCCCTGTATTATAAAACCTCTGGGGCAAGCGATAGAATCTTCATAAATCTCCTTGCCCTCAATTCTCTCGCAACCGGCCCAAAAATACGAGTGCCAAGAGGTTCTCCCCAGTTATTGATCAGAACAGCGGAGTTGTCATCGAATCTGACATACGAACCGTCTTCTCTCTTGATCTCCTTGGCAACCCTCACTATAACTGCCTTGGCAACCTCTCCCTTCTTGACCTTTGAATCAGGCATAGCCTCTTTTACTGCTACAACAATGACATCACCGATTTCAGCATATCTCCTCTTCGAACCACCGAGAACCTTGATACACTGGAGGGTCTTGGCGCCCGAATTATCTGCAGAATCCAAGAGTGTTTTCATCTGAATCATAACATACTCCTTTACTTATTCGTTTCGGCTTGATCCTCAAAATCAAACCTCTTCCCCTTCTCGATTATCTTTACCAGTTTGAATCTCTTGGTCTTTGATAGAGGTCTTGTCTCCTTGAATAGCACCTTATCGCCCATCTTTGCCTCATTCTTTTCATCGTGAACCTTGAATACACTCTTCTTGGTGAGATACTTCTTGTACTTGTGGTGCATAATCCTTCTTCTAACCTCAACAGATATAGTCTTATCCATCTTATCCGAGACCACTATCCCTATAAAAGTCTTATTATAACCGAATCTCTCCATCTCTTACCTCACTTATTCTTCTTATTGATAGTATCTTTTTGACTGAGTTTTTCCTTCAATACGGAATATGCCCTTGCGAGATCCCTTCTCGTATTCCTCAATTTCATAGGATTTTCGAGTTGTCCTGTGAAATGCTGAAATCTGAACTTGAAGAGAGATTCCTTGAGATTACGAATCTCGTTCTTTATCTGCTCTGTCTCCATATTCCTGAATTCTCTCGCCTTCATATTACCTCACCTCTCTTGATGAACTTGGTCATAACGGGTAGTTTATGTGATGCCAGCCTCATTGCCTCCCTTGCCTGTTCTTCGGTAATTCCTTCCATCTCGTACAGAATCCTGCCCGGCTTGATTACAACTACCCACTCCTCGGAAACACCCTTACCTCTTCCCATTCTGGTCTCCAAGAGCTTCTTTGTAATGGGTTTATCGGGGAATATCCTGACCCACAACTTGCCGCCCTTCTTAATAAACTTGGTAATGGAGACTCTCGCGGCCTCAATCTGTTTTGCAGTTATCCAACCACATTCGAGGGCCATAAGTCCAAAGTCACCAAAAGCAAGGGTATTGCCTCTCGTGGCCTTGCCCTTCATTCTACCTCTCTGTTGCTTCCTGTATTTTACCTTCGCTGGAATAAACATACCTAAGTACTCCTTATCTCTTGTTTAGGATTTCTCCCTTAAACAACCAGACCTTCACGCCTATCTTTCCGTATGTAGTATTTGCCTCTGCAAATCCATAATCAATATCAGCCCTCAAAGTATGTAAAGGGACTCTTCCCTCTCTATACCACTCGGTACGGGCTATCTCTGCGCCGGCGAGTCTGCCACCAGCCATTACCTTTATTCCAAGGGCACCGAACTTCATTGCATTCAATACGGATTTCTTCATTGCCCTTCTGAAGGCGACCCTCTTCTCCAGCTGAGAGGCAATATTCTCTGCCACCAGCTGCGCATCGAGCTCAGGCTTTCTAACCTCTGTAATGTTCAGGAAAATCTCATTTTCGGACAATGCCTGAAGTTCCTTTTTTATACTATCGATACCGGAACCCTTCTTGCCAATGACCATACCGGGCCTTGCCACAAAGACATTTATCCTTACCTTCTTCACCGACCTCTCTATCAAAATCTTAGAAACACCGGCAGAGTAGAGTTTCTCTTTCAAATGTTTCCTGAAATTCAAATCCTCGTGAAGCCACTTGACATAATTCTTTGATGAGAACCATCTCGAATCCCATGTCTTGATCACTCCAAGCCTAAAACCTATTGGATTTACTTTCTGACCCAAAGCTACCTCCTTTATGCATTATCGATTAATATGGTTATATGGCTCATTCTCTTGTTTATTCTATAAGCCATTCCCCTCGAACGCGGCATAATTCTCTTCATTATTGGACCATTCCCTACGATTACCTCTTTTACCACAAGGTCATCTGCATTCACCTTTTCCTTCTGGTTGTTCGTAGCATTTGCAATAGCCGAATTCAACAACTTGAGTATTGGTTTGGCTGCTACATTTGGAGTAAATTTCAAGATATTCACTGCCTCTGTAGCCTTCTTACCTTTGATGAGGTCCGTTACAATCTTCACCTTTCTCGGTGACATCCTCAAGAATCTTAACTTCGCCTTAGCTAACATCTCTGCCTCCAAAGACTATTACTTCTTATCTGCGGATTTATCGCCCGCCTTCTCTTCTTTTCTCTCTGCTGAATGTGCCCTAAATGTCCTCGTTGGGGCAAATTCTCCAAGCTTGTGTCCAACCATATTCTCAACGATATAGACCGGAATGAATTTGTTGCCGTTATGAACAGCAAATGTAAGCCCAACCATTTCCGGAATTATAGTGGATCTTCTCGACCAAGTCTTGATTACCTTCTTCTGTCCGGATTTTGTCATCTCCTCAACCTTCTTCAAAAGGCTTTCTTCGATATATGGGCCTTTCTTAATTGACCTTGCCACTTACAACCTCCTTATTTATGCCTGTGCTTGATAATATATCTTTCGGTCCTCTTGTTGTGTCTGGTCTTCCTTCCTTTGGTCTTCCAGCCCCATGGTGAAACTGGATGAGGATTACCCTGACCGGCTTTACCTTCACCACCGCCGTGTGGATGGTCCACTGGATTCATAACGACTCCTCTCACATGCGGCTTCTTACCCTTATGTCTCTGCCGTCCGGCCTTTCCTATCACGATATTCTCATACTCGAGATTCCCGACCTGACCGATCGTTGCATAACATAGCTGATGAACCTTCCTCATCTCTCCGGAAGGCATTCTCAAAATGACATACTCGCCCTCTTTACCAAGTACCTGTGCCGAAGAACCGGCAGACCTGACAACTGCGCCACCCTTCCCTATCTTCAATTCGATATTGTGAATCATCTGACCAACAGGAATATTCTTCAAGGGGAGTGCATTACCAACCTTTATATCTGCACTCTCGGAGGTAATAACAACATCTCCTACCTTCAACCCATCCGGTGCGAGGATATATCTCTTTACACCATTCCTATATGAGAGAAGGGCGATTCTACAGGTTCTGTTGGGGTCATATTCTATTGCCTCTACCTTTGCGGGCACATCCCTGATATCTCTCTTGAAATCGATTATCCTGTAGATCTTCCTGCTACCTCCGCCCCTGAATCTGATAGTAACCCTGCCCTGATTATTCCTGCCGGAGTGCTTTTTTATTCTCTTGACCAGCCTCTCCTCTGGCTCTCCCTTTTTGATATCAGAGAAGTCCGCAACAGTCATAAACCTGCGGGCTGGTGATGTGGGTTTGAAACTCTTTACTGCCATAAGACACCTCTACTAAATAGTTGTGAGAAGGTCGATGTTATATCCCTTCTGCAGAGTAACAACGGCCTTTTTGTAAGATGCCCTCTTACCTATGAATCTACCATATCTTCTCATCTTTCCTCTCACGATTACCGTATTTACCTTTGCCACTTTTACCTTGAAGATATTCTCAACTGCCTTCTTTATCTGGATTTTATTGGCATCTCTTCTCACTACGAACGAGACCTTGTTATAGAGCTCTTTCTGAATATTGCTCTTCTCAGTAATCAAAGGCCTGATTATTACATCAAAGTCTGTCAAAGTCTTTAAGTTGCTCATTTTGATAATACCTCTTCAATCTTTTTGAGTGCCTCCTGAGAAACCAGAAGGTTATTATACTTCAATATGTCCAGAACATTTACATTCTCTGGATTGATATATTTCGAATTCTTGTGATTTCTGACCGATAACATAAGATTTTTATTCTTGTTGTCTATCACCAGAGCACCATCCAATGCAAATTTCTTCAGGAGCTCAGAAAAATGTTTGGTTTTAATATCAGAAAAATTGATTTTGTCAATAACATAAATAGACTTCTCTCTGACCCTGTCGGACAGTGCAATGCATATTGCCTTACGATTGACCTTCTCTGGCAGTGCAAGAGCATAGTCTCTTGGTCTCGGACCAAAGGTAACTGCGCCACCCTTCCACAGAGGTGATCTCATACTCCCGTGTCTCGCCCTTCCAGTATGCTTCTGTTTCCACGGTTTCTTTCCTGTGCCCCTAACCTCTGCCTTATTCTTCGTACAGGCCGTTCCCTGCCTCTTGCTCATCTGCCTGACTCTTACAGCCTGATATAGTATAGTCTTGTTGAGCGGGGCTCCAAAAACCTTATCACTTACCTCTAACTCTGATACCTTGTTCTTCTGAACATCATAAACATCTAATTTTATCATAGCACCTGCTCCTTACTTAATCTTAATCTCTGCGTCCACTCCGGCAGAGAGATCCAGTTTCATAAGGGCGTCCAGAGTATTCGGAGTGGG
>Ga0123519_10005806_pt1 | contig 19588 bp, 16 predicted proteins | sample YelNatPaOPRAMG02_FD_87396 | JGI IMG/M metagenome (GOLD analysis project Ga0123519, IMG submission 87396) | Hot spring microbial communities from Yellowstone National Park - Yellowstone National Park OP-RAMG-02 (version 2) | ecosystem: Environmental > Aquatic > Thermal springs > Hot (42-90C) ...
TGCTACAAGTCCCTGCTGTTCCTGAACGCGGGGTCGCTGCTGTTGCGGACGGGAGAGACGAACCTGAACCGGATGTCGGGCATGTGGCGGCTGATGCCGGTGACGGGCGTCACCGCGCTGATCGCCTCGCTGTCGATTGCGGGCCTGCCGCCGTTCAACGGGTTCGCGAGCAAGTGGATGATCTACCAGGTGACTATCCTGGGGGTGCCCCGGCTGCCGGTCTTCCTGCTGCTGGGGATCGTGGCCTTGTTCGTCTCCCTGGTGACGCTCGCCTCGTTCCTGAAGTTCCTGGGCGCGGCGTTCCTGGGCCCGACGGCGGTGGGGGATGAGGCGATCGCGGGGGTCGACGTGCCGCTGTCCATGCAGGTGCCGCAGGTCGTGCTGTCCCTGCTGTGCGTCGGGTTCGGGCTCGTGCCGATGCTGCCGCTGGCCGGGATCCACCGCGCGATGGGCGCGCTCGGCGCCTTCGGGCCGGTTCCGAACCTGGGGAGCCTGTTGGGTGAATCGTGGTTCGGGCTGCGCATGTCTGTCTTCGGCAACCAGCCGACGGGCGTCTGGCTTCCGATGGCAGGGCTGACCGCTCTCGTCCTCGCGACGGCCCTGTCGTACGGGATCTCGCGGCTGGGCGCGGCCGCGCGGCGGCGCGTCGACGTGTGGCACTGCGGCGCGCAGTTGGACGGTGTGAGGGCGCGCTACGTGGTCGTGGAGCCGCGCCACGAGCCGGCGACCGCGGCGTTCGAGGCCCGATATGCGGCGCACGGCCTCTACGGCGCGTTCAAGGAGGCCTTCAGCGCCATCTACCCGACCTTCCCGGTCCCCAGAGTCCCCTACCCGCGGCGTCTTATGAACGCCTTCGACGCGGAGAGCTGGCTGTTCCAGCCGCTGGTGAGGGCGGGGGCGTGGCTGACGCAGCGATTCAGTCGGACGCACTCCGGCGTCCCGCAGCAGTACCTGGCCTGGCAGCTTATCGGGCTCATCGTGGTCGTGTTGAGCCTGTATTTGCTGATGCGTTAGGGCGAATCGGGGGCGAGAGGAACCACGGATGACGAGTGCAGAGCTGATTGGCAAGCTTCGACAGGCCTTCGGGCCCCAGATTCAGGGCGTTGCCGAACGCGTGCCGGGCAAGGTTCGCGTCACCGTTGAGCCGTCGGCGATCGTGCCTGTCTCGAAGTTCGTCTACAGGGATTTGGGCGCCAGGTTCCTGATCACCGCGGGCGTGGACTCGCGGGCGGAGCGCGGCTGCTTCGACGTCGATCACATCTTCTCGCTCGATAAGGATAAGATCTTCCTCATCCTGCGGTGCAGCGTCCCGGCGGGCGCGGCGGCCGTGAACGCGATCACGCCGGACGTGCCCGCGGCGAACTGGGCGGAGCGGGAACTGCGGGACATGCTCGGCGTGACCCCGGAGGGCCACCCGGACCCGCGGCGCCTGGTCCTGTCTGACGACTGGCCCGAGGGCCTCTATCCCCTGCGGAAGGATGTGAAGTACGGGGACTGGCCGCCCGTGAGCGAGGAGCCGGCGGTCGATGCGACCTATCCGTTCAAGCAGGCGCCGCCGGGGACCTCGACCGTGGTGGTCGGACCTTTCTTTCCGGTGTTGGAGGAGCCGGCGCAGCTGCGGCTGTTCGTAGACGGCGAGCGGGTAGTTGACTGCGACTACCGGGGCTTCCACAACCACCGCGGCATCGAGAAGATGGGGGACAGCGAGCTGACTTACAACGAGATCCCCTTCATCGCCGAGCGCATCTGCGGCATCTGCGGGTTCATTCACTCCACCTGCTACTGCGAGGCGGCCGAGGAGGCGATGGGCGTCAAGGCGCCGCCGCGGGCCCGCTACATCCGCTCGTTGATGCTGGAGGTGGAGCGCGTGCACTCGCACCTGCTGTGGCTGGGCATCGCCGGCCACATTCTGGGCTTCGACACGGTGCTCATGCAGGCGTGGCGGATCAGAGAGCCGATCATGTGGCTGTGCGAGAAGATCACGGGCAACCGCAAGACCTATGGCATGAACATCATCGGCGGGGTGCGGCGGGACGTGCCAAAGGAGATCCACCCCGAGATCCTGGGCGTCGTCGCGAGGATCGAGCAAGAGTCGGTCGCCGTGCTGAAGGCGATCCAGGGCGACACGACGCTGAAGATGCGCCTGTCGGGGGTGGGGCTGCTGCCCAAGGAGAAGGCGCAGGAGTTCGCGGTCGTGGGGCCCACCGCGCGCGGATCGGACTGGGACATCGACGCGCGGGTGGACCACCCCTACTCTGCCTACGACGAGCTGCCCCCGAAGGTGATCACGCAGCCAGAGGGGGACAACTGGGCGCGCGTGGTGGTGCGCATACTGGAGACACTGGAGTCGATCCGCTGGATCCGGGAGGGCTTGAGGCAGATGCCGGAGGGGCCGGTGCGGGCGAAGATCGAAGAAGAGCCGCCGGCCGGGCAGTGGGGCGTGTTCACGGTGGAGGCGCCGCGGGGCGAGGCGATCCATTACGTGCTGACGGGCGGAAACAACCGGCCGGCGAGGTGGCGGGTGCGGGCGCCGACCTACCAGAACTTGCAGGCCCTTCCGTACATGATCCAGGACGAGACCATCGCCGACGTTCCGATTACGCTGGGCAGCATGGACCCCTGCTTCTCGTGCACGGAGCGGGTGGAGATCGTGGACGCCCAGTCGGGCAAGGCCCACGTGCTGACCCAGCAAGACCTGCTTCGTCGCTCCCGCGAGGCGACGGAACGGCTGCGGCGAGGGTGAGGAGAGCGGCATGGCGGCCGGGATAGTGAGCACGGTGGTAACTCTGGTGGTCCTGATCGGCCTGGCTCCGCTGGCCGAGGGGCTGCTGAGAAAGCTGAAGGCGATCGTCCACTCGCGCAAGGGACCGCCCATCCTCCAGCCCTACCTGGACATCGCCAAGTTGCTGGTGAAAGAGGACCTGGCGCCCACGCGCAACTGGGTGTGGCGGATAGCCCCCTCGTTGGCCCTGGGGTCGACGATGGTGGTGGCTCTGCTGACCCCCATCGGCAGCGCGCCGGCCTTCGGGTTCGCCGGCGACGTGATCGTCTTCATCTACTTCACGTCGCTGGCGGCGGTGGCGATCATCCTGGGCGCGTTCGCCTCGGGGAACCCGTACGCCTACGTCGGCGGCAGCCGGGAGATGATGATGATGCTGAGCGTGGAGCCAGTGATGACGATCGCGCTGGTGGTGGGGGCGATCAAGGCGCACTCGCTGACGTTCGGTGGCATCATGGGCAGCGGGGCGACGAGCGGGCCGTCGATCTCGATGGCGGTGGCCGGCGTGGCCTTCCTGCTGGCGCTTCAGGCCCAGGTGGGAAAGCTTCCCTTCGACATCCCGGAGGCCGAGCAGGAGATCATGGAGGGTCCCTTCATCGAGCGCAGCGGACCCGGATTCGCCCTGTTCCGGTGGGCGATGCACGCGCGGCTGCTGATCTTCAGCGCGGTGCTGATCAGCGTCTTCGCGCCGTGGCCGCACGTGGGCAACTGGGCGTTGAGCATGGTCCTGACGCTGGCGAAGATGGGGGTGGTGCTGGCGCTGGTGGGGGTCGCGGATGTGGTGAACCCCCGGCTGCGCATCGACCAGTCGATGGCCTACTACGCGCGCATCATCGTGTTCATTGCGGTGGTTGCGCTGGCGTTCGCGATCATCGGGGCATGAGGGGAGGCGGAGGAGAGAGCCATGATCATCAGTAAGCTCAGAGAGGCGATCATCTGCTTCAGGGCGGGGCGGGTGACGCTTCCCTATCCCTTTGCGCCGCACGACCCGGAGCAGGGTTTCCGCGGCCGGGTGATGGTGGACGCCGAGAAATGCGTTGGCTGCGGGGGCTGCGCCGAGGTGTGCCCCCCGCGCTGCATCGAGGTCATCGACCCGGAGCCGGACCGGCGCCTCCTGAGGTTCTACCTGGAGCGATGCACCTACTGCGCGCGATGCCAGGAGGTATGTCCCGAGAAGGCTATCTCGATGACGCAGGAATACGAGACGGCGACCAACGACCGCAACGACCTGCACATGGAGGTGGAGATCTTCATGAGCACGTGCCGGCGCTGCGGCCGGTGCTATGAGCCCCCGACGCCGCTGGACCGGCTGATGGTGACCGGGATGCGGCCGCCGGCGGGCGAGGCGGAGGCGACCTGATGTACAACGCACGGCTCATCGAGACGCTCAGCCTGGTGATGATCATGACGTCGGTGGCGGCGGTCGAGAGCCGCAACCTGAAGCGGGCGGCCACCGCGTACTGCCTGCAGGCCCTGCTCATCTGCGGCCTGATTCTCGCGTTCGCGGTCGGCAACCCGACCCTGTACGTGTGGGCGGCGGTGGCGCTTGTCACCAAAGGCGTGATCACCCCTTGGCTGCTGCTGCACTACATCGCGCGCACCGGCGAGGAGGAGGCCCGCTCGATCATCGGATTCGGGCCGTCGGTGCTGCTGGCCTCCGCGCTGCTCATCGCCTCCTACACGGTGACCCACCACTACGTGCACTTCCTCGCGCCCACGGCGGAGGCCGCGCAGGGGGTGTTCCGCACTAACCTCGCGGTCAGCATGACCGTTTTCGCGCTGGGCCTCTACGGGATACTGTCCCGGCGGGATGCGATCAAGACCGTCATCGGGTTGTGTCTGCTGGAGAACGCGGTGCACCTGAGCCTGGTGAGCCTCGCCCCGCAGATGCGGGAGACGGCGCTCATCGGGATTGCCACCGAGGTCGTGATCACCGTGGCGATGCTGCTGCTGGTGGTCGCCGGGATCCGGGAGCAGATCGGGACGACCGACACCTACGAGCTGTCCGAGCTTCACTGGTAGAGGAGGCCGATGGGGATGCACGACGTCCAGTCGATACTGCCGGTTCTGCTGTGCGTAATCCCCGCGGCGATGGCGGTGATCACCTATCCGCTCGCGCGGGCGGCGCGGCCGCTGGGGCCGGCGCTGAACCTGATCGGGTCAGCGGCGGTCACGGCGCTGGCTGTCCCCCTCGTCTTGGGCGCGGTCGACGGCATGGTCTTCGTGAGCCTTGACCGGGAGCTGCGCGTCGACGCGCTGTCGGCGCTGCTGGTCGCGGCCATCGCGGGAATCAGCCTCGCCGCCGCGCTCTACGCGGCGCCGTACATGAAGCTCGAGTCACTGCTGGCCCGCGTGAGCCGCTCGGCCCAGGACGAAGAGGGGACGACGCGGCGCCGCCTGGCGACGTTCTATGCCCTCTCGCAGGCGTTCCTGGCCACGATGCTGTGGGCGGTCACGACCAACAACATCATCATGCTGTACGTGTCGGTCGAGGCGAGCACAATCGCCTCTGGGCTGTTGGTCGCCTTCTACTGGGACCGCCGCTCCCTCGAGGCGGCCTACAAGTACCTGCTACTGCTGACGGTCGGGATCGCGTTCGCCCTGTTCGGGTGCGTGCTGCTGTATGCGTCTGCCGTGCCGCACATTCCGACGGACGCGGGACTGCGGGGGATGCTCATCAGCGACCTGCCGGCGGCCGCCGCGCAGATCCCCAGGGGCCTGGCCCTGGCGATCCTCGCTTTCTTCATCGTGGGATTCGGGACGAAGGCGGGCATCGCGCCCTTCCATCCCTGGCTGCCCGACGCGCACGCGGAGGCCCCCAGCCCGGTCAGCGCGCTGCTGTCGGGCGTGATGATCAAGATGGCGATCTACGCGATGGCGCGCACGCTGGGCATCTTCTTCCCCGCGGCGGCGTATCACCCGATCGCGCTGTTTGTCGTGGTGCTCAGCGCGTTCACGATGCTGCTGGGCGGGGTGATGTGCATGGCGCAGGACGATCTGAAGCGACTGCTGGCCTACTCCTCGGTCAGCCAGATGGGCTACATCGCGATGGGGATCGGCCTGATCTGGATCGGGTTCGGGACGACGGCCGGCTACCTGGGGGGCTACGGCGGGCTCTTCCACCTGATCAACCACGCGCTGGCGAAGGCCGCGCTCTTCCTCGCGGTGGGCGCGATCATCTACTCGACCGGGGGTGCGCGCCGCGCGAGCGAGCTGCGGGGGCTTGCGCGGCGCATGCCCGTCACCGCGGTGTGCTTCTTCGTCGCCGCGCTCGCGATCGCCGGGATGCCGCCGTTCAACGGGTTCTGGAGCAAGCTGACCCTGTACCTGGCGGCGGCTCAGGCGCACCTGTGGTGGGCCTTCGGCATCGCGATAGCCACCAGCTTGCTGACTCTGGTGGCGCTGGTTCGGGCCGGGTACCTGGTCTTCTGGAGCGATGCTGAGGTGGCGGAGGCCGACAGCGACGTGCGGGACGCGCCGGTGGCAATGCTGGTGCCCATGGGCTTGCTCGCCGCGCTGTGCGTTGGCATAGGCGTCTATCCGCAGGCCCTGTATCCGCTGCTGGACCCGGCCGCGCGGGCGCTGGCGGGGATCTTTTGACGAGGCGTGGAGGCAGCCAATGGCCGTGAAGGATTTCCTGCAGAAGCTGTTCCCCAGGTCGCTGTGGGTCTACCATGTGAACACGGGGGCCTGCAACGGGTGCGACATCGAGGTCATCAACGTGCTCACCCCTTACTATGATGCCGAGCGGTTCGGCATCAAGCTCGTGGGCTCGCCTCGGCACGCCGACGTGCTGTTGGTGTGCGGCCCGGTGACGCGCCAGGTGCTTCCGGCGGTGAGGCGCGTGTACGAGGCCACGCCCGCCCCGAAGCTTGTCTTCGCGATCGGATCGTGCGCGTGCGGCGGCGGGATCTGGCACGACAGCTACAACGTCCTGGGCGGCGCGGAGAAAGCGATGCCTGTGGACTTCTATATCCCCGGATGTCCACCTCGGCCGGAGGCGATCCTCTACGGAGTGGCCGTCGCTCTGGGCCTGGCCCCCAAGAAGGTGGCCCCGGTATATAACCGCCAGGAGTTCCTCGACCTGGTCGAGCAGAACGCCAAGCGGCCAGCCGCCGTGCAGGCCGGGGAGCAGCAGTAAGGCCGGCCGCGATCCCCACCGGCCGTCGTCGGCAACGTGGGCGGGGCAGGAGGCAAGCTCCTGCCCCGCGGCGTTTGGGGGGCGGCCTGTATCGTTACAACGACCACGCGTGCGGCGAAGAGCCCGCGAGGACACGCGGGCCGAGCCTGGAATCCTGGTGCCGTTGAGGACAAGGAGGCGCAGATGCCGGGCAGCGGGCAGGCCAGAATCGGGTTTGTCGGAGCCGGGAGCCACGCGACGCGGATGTTATATCCCAGTCTGGTGGAGGCGCCGTCGGCCCAGCTCGTCGCGGTCTGCGATCTGCAGGCCGAGCGGGCCCAGCGCGCGGCCAAGCTGTATGGGGCGGACCGGTGGTACACGGACGTCGCCCAGATGCTGGCGGAGGAGAAGCTCGACGGGGTGATCATCTGCGGCCCGCCGCAGATGCACCTGGATGTCGGGCTCCAGGTGATTCGGCAGAAGACGCCGATCTTCGTCGAGAAGCCTTCGGCGATGGATTCCGGGGGTGCGCAGCGACTGGCGGACTCGGCCAAGCAGGCCGGGGTCTGGGGGATGGTGGCCTTCATGAAGCGCCACGCCCCGGCTTACCTTCTGGCGAAGCACCTCATGGAGGCGCCGGAGTTTGGTGGTGTGCAGCAGGTTCATCTGCGATTCACGCAGGGGGAATACCCGGAGATGTGGGGCCTGGAGCCGGCCCATGGGTTCCTCGTCGGCCAGGTGGTGCACATCTTCGACCTCCTGCGGTTCCTCGCCGGAGATGTGGCTCAGGTTCACGCACGGCTGCGCATCGTGGAGCCACGGCGCTTCGCGTACGCCATCAGCGCGGAGATGACGTCGGGCGCGCTGGCGACGCTGGAGCTGAACAGCCTGGAGCACACGGAGCCGTGGCGTGACATCAGCGAGCGCGCCGAGATCAGCGGCGTGGGCGAGGGCGTGGTCGTCGAGGACATGCTCTCGGTGACGCACTATGCGAAGCGCGACTGGCGGCCCGAGTCCCAGGCGAGCTTCGGTGTGGCGTCGCGGGCGTTCGCCCCCAACTTCCTGTCGGTATCGGTCGGCAAGGCGATGTGCGGCTATGTGGGAGAGCTGGAGCATTTCGCGCAGTGCTTGCTGTCTGGCACCCCGGCCTCGGCCAGCCTGGAGGATGGGGCGGAGGCGCTGAGGCTGGGGGAGGCCGTGTGGCGGAGCGCGCAGACCGGGCGCGTCGTCTCCCTGCGGCGCGGGGAGCGGAGCTGAGGGTTGTGGCGTTGGGCCCGGCCGCGGCTTGACACTGTCGCGAACCCGCCGATATACTGGGCCCGCGGGGGAGCGGGAGAGCGGGAGGATGCTGGATTGGATCCGGGCTGACATCTCGGCGGCGTTGGAGCGCGACCCTGCCGCGCGCAGCCGCCTCGAGGTGTTCCTGTTGTACCCCGGGCTGCACGCGGTCATCTGGCACCGCGTGGCGCACTGGCTGTGGGGGCGCGGCCTGCGGCTGATGGCGCGTTTCGTCTCGGAGGTCAACCGGTTCGTGACCGGGATAGAGATCCATCCCGCAGCCAAGATCGGCCGCGGGCTGTTTATCGACCACGGCATGGGCACGGTGATCGGCGAGACGTCGGAGATCGGCGACGACTGCACGCTGTATCAGGGCGTGACGCTCGGGGGTACGGGGAAGCAGAAGGGAAAGCGGCACCCCAGCCTCGGGAAAAACGTGGTGGTCGGGGTCGGGGCCAGCATTCTCGGGGCGATCACAGTGGGCGACAGGGCGCTGGTGGGGGCTGGGTCGGTGGTGCTGAAGGATGTCCCGCCGGACGCCACGGTGGTGGGCGTGCCGGCACGCGTCGTGCGGCACCGGGGAGTGCGGGTGGCCGCGGCGAGCATCTCCGGCGCGACGCAGGAGGATCCCTGCGAGCAGTGCCAGCAGGCCTTTGCGAAGGAGATCTCGCGGCTGGAGCGGCGGCTCGAGGAACTCGAGCAGCGGCTGTCGGGGGCCGCGAAGGTCGGTGCGCGCGACTAGGGCGACCCGCCCGCCCTTTGCTTCCTACAGGGAACCATGCCGATCTGGATCTACAACACGCTGACGCGCCGGAAAGAGGAGTTCGTCCCCCGGGAGCCGGGGAAGGTCTCGATGTACGTGTGCGGGGTGACGCCCTATGCGCCGGCGCACGTCGGTCACGGCCGGCATGCGGTGGTGTTCGACGTCGTGCGGCGGTGGCTGATGCACCGCGGGTACGAGGTCACGTACGTCATGAACGTGACCGATGTGGAGGACAAGATCATCGCGGCCGCGAAGCGCGAGCAGCGGAGCTGGCGGGAGATCGCCGACCGCTACACCGCCGCCTACTGGGAGGAGATGGCAGAGCTGGCGGTGCTTCCGCCGACGATTGCGCCCAGGGCGAGCGAGCACATCGACGACATCATCGCGCTGGTGTGTTCGCTGATCGACAGCGGCCACGCATACGTGATCGACGGGGACGTGGCCTTCCACGTGCCCAGCTTCCCGCAGTACGGGCGGCTGTCGCGGCGCGACCTCGACGCGCAGATCGTAGGCGCGCGGGTGGAAGAGGACCGGCGCAAGCGCGACCCCAGGGATTTCTTCCTGTGGAAGCGTTCGAAGCCGGGAGAGCCAAGCTGGGACAGCCCCTGGGGCCCGGGGCGTCCGGGATGGCACATCGAGTGCTCGGCCATGAGCACCCGGTATCTGGGCCAGGGGTTTGACATCCACGGCGGCGGCAGCGACCTGATCTTCCCGCACCATGAGAACGAGATCGCGCAGTCCGAGGCGGCCACGGGGCGGCCGTTCGCCCGCTACTGGATGCACAACGGCATGCTGCAATTGCCGCCAGCAGAGGGGGAGGGCGAGGGCGAGAAGATGAGCAAGTCGCTGGGGAATGTGGTGGGGCTGCGAGAGCTGCTGGACCGCCACGGGGGACCCGCCTTGCGCTACTTCTACATCGCCGCCCACTACCGCAGCGATATTCCACTGAGCGATCAGGCGCTCGGCCAGGCCGCGGCAGCCCTCGAGCGGCTGCGAATCGGCTTGCAGACGATAGACCGGCTGCTCGCCAGCCAGACGAAATCGTCGGGGACAGACCTGGACGACCTGGAGGAGGCTCGCCGGGGCGCGCAGGCCGAGTTCGGGGAGGCGATGGACGACGACTTCGGCACCCCGCGGGCCCTGGCGGCCCTGCACGGGCTGGTCGGGGCGATAAACCGCATCGGCGCGGCGGCCAGCGCCAGCTTTGCCGTGTCGGAGCAGGGCCGACAGCGGCTCCAGATGGCGCGGGAGACGCTGACCGGCCTCTGCGGGGTGCTGGGGCTGACGCTGGAGCAGCGGCCGGTGGAGCGGGGGCTGGCGACGGAGCTCGTCCAAGTGCTGATCGAGGTGCGGGACCGAGCGCGGCGGGCGGGCCACTACGACCTGGCGGACCATATCCGAGATCGGCTGTCGGCCCTGGGTATCATGTTGGAGGACCGGGCGGAGGGGACGACGTGGCGCCGGAGATGAGTCCGCCAGGGGCGTCCGGCGGCCCGCAGGCCGGCGGTGCGGAGGCTGGGATGGGAGTAGCGGATCTGCGCATTTCTGTGCCCGGGGTGGCAGATCGGCTATTGACTCGGCCAGTGGGTTCGCCTATAATGGCGGTGAACCGGGCCAGTGACGACGCCGGCCCGGTGCATGCTGAGTGTGGCAGACGCTCAGAGCGCGGCCTGCGGGAGGCGCCTATCGCCAGTGTCGAGAACCATGCCAGGCTGAATGTGCGGCCAGTAGATACCCTTAGCAGTTTGGACTTTCGATGGTGGAGGCGGCAGTAATGCCTGATACTGGCATGCAGGACGCGTTGACGAGTTTCCAAGGCATGCTGGACGAGGAGGTGGTCAGGTACGCGAAGGGGGGCAGCGTAAGGGCCACAGAGCACCTACTGACGAAGTACCGGAGCATCGTGGAGGGGAAAGCGCGATCGTACTTTCTCATCGGGGCGGATCACGAGGACATTGTCCAGGAGGGCATGATCGGCCTGTTCAAGGCGATCCGGGATTTCCGCAACGACAAGCTGCTTCCGTTTCGAGCATTCGCCGAGCTGTGCATCAGCCGGCAGATCTTCACCGCCATAAAGGCGGCCACCCGTCAGAAGCATATCCCGCTGAACTCCTACGTCTCCCTCCACGCGAGCCTGTTCGACTCGGATTCGGACCGGACGCTGCTGGATACGCTTGCGGAATCGGACAAGGCTGACCCCGAGCAACTGGTGATCACGCAGCAGTTCTCCGATGATCTGCGGTATCGGATTAAGCGGGACCTGAGCGATCTCGAATCGGCCGTGCTGAGGGGGCACCTGGAGGGGAAGTCGTACCAGGAGATCGCGCAGGAGCTTCATCGCCGCGTCAAGTCGGTCGACAACGCACTGCAGCGCGCGAAGCGCAAGATCGGGAGGAGCATTCGGAAGCTGATGGCGGCCGCGTAGCCAGGCGCACAGTCAGGTGGGGCCGCGGGCGCGGAGAGGCGGCAAGGAGAGGACGGGCAGAACAGCAGGGCGAGGATAGCTCGCTCTGCTTCCGCTTGTGGCGCCGGCAGCACGTGAGCCGGGGAGGGGTTGAAGCCAGTGAGCCAACAGATTGCAGACGATCACCCACTCCGCTCGCTCTTCAGGGAGGCGACAGCGTGGGCCTTCCGGCACGGTCGGTTCCCCGAGTCGCGGGCTCGCGATGCCCGTCTGCAGTGGTACCTCTCGGAGGACCTGCTCACGCGGTTCCTGCGCGTCGATCAGCTCTACCGGCTGCGCGACGCGCGCGGGCGGCCGCTGGCGGACGTGGCCGAGATGCTCATCTCCGGCGAGGCCTCCGGCGTCTCTCCCGAGATTCACGCCCTGACGGTGCAGCGGCACATCGGCGACTACACGCTGTTCATGCTCGGCCTCTTTCCCGAGAGCCTCGAGGGGATTCGGCGCGACTGGCGGCGCAAGGACTCGGTCATGATGCGACTGGGCGGGCTCCTGGTCCCCTTCCGGGATCCGGGCGAGTACTATGAGGAGGCCGGGCGGCGGGCCTACGGGCGGGCGGCCGAGATCGGGCGCGATACGGGGCTTGGCGAAGCGGAGATCTTCGCGAAGCTGTCCGAGTTCTTCCGCACGTACGCCGGCATCATGAACTTGGTGCGCATCTACCTGGACGCCAGCCCTCTGTTTGCAGAGCATAAGCGGCTCATCACCTGATGGGCCTGGCGTGAAGCAGTGATGCCGGTGGGCTGTCAGAGCGCGCCACACACAGCCGCGGAACCTGGTGGGGCGCATCGCCTCTTTGCGGGGGGGACCCGTGCGACTCTGGGCCAGCCGGTCCGGCGGGCGTCTTCGGCCCGGGATGAGCGGCCAGGGAGGCGCGAGGGGGTGACGGGGGTCAGAGCGAAGGTGGCTGACTGGAGAGGGAGGCGAGATGCTGGGCGAGCGAGTGGCCGCGCGCGCAGGAGTGCTGGCCGCGGGAGCGATCCTGGCGCTGTGCGGAGCTTGTGCGAGCGGTGAAACTATGGTGCTGCAAAACGGGCGCGCGGGATACTCGGGTTGCACAGCCGCCGCGGTGGGCGCGGCCGAGGTGATCGACGCAGGTCGCGCGCTCGCGCTGCGGGGGTCGGACAGCCACGTGCTGCTGCGTTTCGATCTGCCCCGCGAGCTTGCGAGCGATGCACTTGCGCGGGCGCGGCTGGAGGTGTTCGTGCAGTCCGTGAGCGACCTGCGCATGATCTGCGAAATCGAGTGCCGCGGGGTCGTGCGCCCCTGGCAGGAGATTGCCGCGGCGCAGGGGGACATGGGTGCGTGGGCGGAGGTCGGGACCGACTATGGGCGCGGTCGTCGCGCGGGGGTTGCGGATTCCTACGAGCTGTGGGAGTACGACGGCGAGTGGTTTCCGCACAAGTACGGCTTCCTCTCCGTGCCGCCGGGCGGCAAGTGGATAGACTTCGACATCACCCCGCTGGTAAGGCAGTGGCTGCAAGACCCGGCCGCGAACCGGGGGGTCGCGCTGACGCCGGTCGACCTTCCCGACAGACGGTTTCCGAACACGGCGCGCATCGAGGTCGCCGGGCCCGCGAGTGCAGAAGCGGACAGACGGCCGCGCCTGGCGCTCGATATCGCCCCGCTGGAGAAGCCCTACCTGGTCGGCATGACGCACACGCTACGCAAGTTCTGCGACCGCAGCACGCGGTATCGCTTCTTTGGGCCTTTCGAGGAGCACTACGAGCTTGCGATGGCGCGCAACGAGTTCGAGGGCTTCCAGGTGGTCGTGTATCCGATGGCGGGGGGACTCGACGGGGTGACCTTCGACTGGACCGATCTCGTTGACCCACAGACTGGCGCGACGATTCCGAGGGATGACATCTGCTACGCTTGCGAGTATGTCTTCCCCGCGCTGCACCCCAACGGCAAGATCGAAGACTGGTATTTTCACGGGAAGAACTTCGCAATGCCAGATCCCCTCGTGACGCCGGCGCCCGTCGATCTCCCGGAGCGGATGTCCACGCCGTTCTGGTTCACCGTGCGGACCCGGCCCCAGACGCGGCCCGGCACGTATGTGGGGACCGTGACGGTGAGGCCGGCGAACGCGCCGCCGCGCGACCTGAAGCTGACCGTGCGTGTCTGGGCCTACGCGATCCCGCAGGAATGGGACCACGAAGCGATGGGCCAGATGGTGTGGGACGACGTCAGGGCCGTCTACGGCGAGATCACGCCGGAGCTGAAGCGCCGGTACATCGACTTCCTGCTAGACCATCGTTTCGCTCCCACGGAGCAGTACGTGGACAAGCTTTCCCCCGACCTGGAGGACATTGCGTATTGCGTCGAGCGCGGGATGGCGACGATCTATCTATCCGGGAATTTCCGCGGGGACACCGAGGCGCTGAGGGAGCGCTACGACGCGGTGAAACGGCTTGGCCTGATCGACCGCGCGCTGGTGTACATCGGCGATGAGACGAACGACTGGGACGAGATGAAGAGGCGCTCGGAGGCGATCCGGAGGGCGTGCCCAGAGGCGATGGTCATGATCGGGGGGAGCTTCCCGCGGCCGGAGCTGGAAGGCGTGATCGACGTGTTCGATCCGCAGATCGATGTGGAGAGCAACGAGGTGTACAGCCTGCCGGCGGACCGGATGCGGCCGCTCATCGAGCAGGCGAAGGAAAAGGGCGAGAAGTTTGTGTGGTACGTCGCAGCCGGGCCGATGCTGCCTTGCCCGAACGTGCAGATGGAGGAGCCGCTGATCGCCTCGCGCGTGCTTTTCTGGCTGGCCTGGAAGTTCGGCGTCACCGGCTTCGAGTACTACTGCTACAACATCTGGCGGCACAACCTCCCCCAGGACGGCCGGCGATGGCCGGAGGCGCCCTTCTCCCCGCGGGGATGGGGAGACACCAACGGCGACGGAATGTTGTTCTACCCCGGGCCGGAGGGGCCCTTCAGCTCGGTGCGGTTCGAAAACATCCGCGATGGCATCGAGGACTGGGAGAGCCACCGGGTCCTGGGCGACTACGTCGCGGCCCTGCGCGGAAAGGCGGCGCGCGAGCCCGGCCTCGCGGCAGAGGTTGGGGAACTGCTGGCCCGCGCCGAGCGCGTGCTGTCGGTGCCCGACGAGGTGGCGCGGGACTTCGTCAACTGGACCTGGGAGCCAGACGTGCTGCTGGCCGCGCGGCGCGAGCTCGGCGACACTATCCAGGAGATGACCGGTTTCGTGAGCGAGGAAGAGATGCTTGCGGCCCGGCAGGCCCGGAGGGCGGCCGAGCGAGAGCGGCGGCGGGAGATGCTGCGCCAGCGGGCCGCGGCCGTGCGGTAGCAGCATCCCGCCGGCGGCCCGCTCTCGAACCGGAGAAGCATGGGCGCGCCCGCGCTGAGCGCTCAGGTCGAGGGGCCGCCCCGAACCGGGAGGGCGCCGGCCTCTGCCCCTCGAGCCCGAGGCCCGGATTCCCCGCGCGGCTTGCCGCCAGTTACCTATCTTGACGGCGAGGGATACTGGTCGCTGGGAACCAGCGCGTAGATGCGGTCCCTGGTCATGAGCCCGTCGAGGAGGTCGCGGGGGTACTGCTTGCCGCCCGCGTCAATGGGCGCGAGGCCGAGGGCCTTCCACTTCTCACCCGCAGACACCCAGGCCTCGTGCTGCAAGTGCGCGGCACCACTTGTGTCGGTGATGAACCATCCGTAATCGCGCAGCGCGCGGGCGAGGATGCCGGCATAGCGCTTCATCCCCTCCGGCAGTTCCGACGGGAGAGAGCTGATCCACTCCTTGATCTGCTCGTCGGTGACGTCGAGCGCGAAGCGCATGCCCTCGGGGATGCCGGGCGGATTGTCGGGGTGCTCGAGCTTGGTGGCGGGAGCGACGTACAGCTCGCCGCTGGTGTTGCAGATCGGCATGGAAAGCGCGTGCTGAATCTCCCCCTGCACCACCTCTTCAGGGCGCACCAGCATAGCGAGGTACTGGATGCCGACGCCACGCGAGGGCGCGAATCCGTCCTCCTTCGTGCGGTAGTCGCCGTCAACGAGATTTGCGTTTGAGGCGTGGATGGCGCCGTCTCTGAACTGAACCTGCCAGAAGTTCCACTCTCGCCCGGTCTCGGGGTCGAGGAGGATGATCTGGGCATCGGTGCCAGGCGCCGGCTTCCAGGCTGGATTCCAGGGGACGCGGGCACCGTCGAGGTTTCCCCAGGGGCGGCGGAGCTTCACCGGGTACTCGCCGGTCGCGTCCTGCACGTAGTAGACGGGGTAGGTGTACTCGGTGAAGCTGAGATTGAAGTTGCCGGGCCGGGAACCGGTCGCCTTGTTCCAGAGCAGGTCGGCGTAGTGGTCGGATTCAGGGTGCCGCGGGATGCCCGCGACAGGGATATTCCACGGTGCACGCGGGCCATACGGGCGCGTGTAGGCGTCCGGTCGGCCAGCGGTGGGGCCCTGCTCCGAGCTTGCCTCCGCAAGCAGGAAGGCGACCAGCGCGATGGCGACAAGGGCTAGCGGCACCATGAGCCACTCGGTGAGCGTGACGCGAGGCATGTGATTTTCCCCGACACAGGCGGTGGACGCGAATCTCGCGGTCGAGATACACCTCTGGACGGGTTTGGTTCTGCCGCGCCATCTCTCATTCGTCAGACGACGGGGCAGGGCTGCCCCTTCAGAGGCCCGAAGACACGGAGGACCCGGCGGCGCGCACAAGCGCTGAGTCCGGGGAACGCTGACGACGCGGAGGTGCGGGATGCCCAAAGTGCTGATCGCCTACTACAGCCGCAGCGGCAACACGCAGAGGATGGCCGAGGCGGTGGCTGCCGGGGCCGCGAAGGTCTCCGGGGTGGAGGTGGAGGTGCGACCAGTTGGCGAGGTCACAACGGCCGAGCTGGCGGGCGCGGACGGGATCATCATGGGGTCTCCGGTGTACTTCGGATCGGCGGCGGCAGAGCTGAAAGCGCTGATCGACAAGAGCGTGGACCACTACGGGAAGCTCGTGGGCAAGGTCGGCGGCGCGTTCGCGTCGTCGGGCGCGATCGGCGGTGGCACGGAGACAACGGTGTTGGACATTCTGAAGGCCATGCTCATCCACGGCATGATCGTGCAGGGGACGACGGAGGGTGCGCACTATGGGCCGGTGGCGTTCGGCGCGCCGGACGAGCGCGCCCTGAAGGACTGCGAGGGACTGGGCCGGAGAGTGGCCGAGCTGGTCCTGCGGCTAGCGGGCTGAGGCTGGCGGCTCAGAAGCCGTCGACCTGCGAGTAGTGCGCGTGGAGGCAGGGAAAGAGCCTATCGAGCAGCTCGCGGGTGGCATCGGAGGCGTCGATGTCGCCGGCGCTGGTCAGGTCGGCCGCGGAGCTGAGGCCGAGCAGCAGCGCGCCGAGCGCGCCGGGAGACAGGTCGGCGCGATGCGGCGCCTCGTCGTCAGTGATCGCCGGAGGGCCGTCCCCGGCCCTCACCGTCGCCGACCCGGTGGGCGATTCGAGGCGCACGGCGACGGGAGATCGCAGGTCGGCTGCGCGCGCCTCGATCTGCGGGGCGAGGGTTGCGAGCAAGCCGCGGAGGTCCACGACGCGGATCATCATGCCCTCATGAGTGACCCATTTGCCCTGTGAAGCGAGGTCCGCAAGGAGCGGGTGGTCGCCGGGAAGGTTGACCTCGATTCGCTCGCTCTTGTGGGCAGACGCGCGGGCTGCGAGATCGTCGAAGATGTCTCGCAGTGCCTCCTCCTCCCCGGGCATGGCCCACACTTCGCCGATGCTCAGGGTGTTGGAGGAGACGATGGAATGCTGGAGTGCGCCGTAGCCCACGGGTCGGTTGTCTTTCCAGGCGATCGTCCACTGATCGTCCACGAGCCCAACCCACGGGTTGCGGCGGGCCCACCGGGGCCAGGCGGCCCAGTAAGCCTCCGTTCGCCTGAGGGTGATCGGATGCCCGCAGGAGGCAGCGTCGTAGATGCCGGCAAGCGCGGCGGGCGCCTGGTCGATGGGCAGGCGCGTTAGCGGGTATCGGCCGGACCCGAGCCGGGGAAGAGAAGCGGGGCGGAGGGTGAGCAGGGGCCAGCGAAGCCGGCCCCATCCCAGGGGGGAGTAGAAGTTGGGCACGCCGGTGTTCATGGCGCAGAAGTGGGCGCCGGACGCGGCCATCCAGTCCAGCGCTGCGCGCAGCACCCTATGCCCGATGCCGCGCCGGCGGTGATCGGCGCGGGTGACCACGCATGAGAGGCCAACCATGTGCAGAGTCGCGCGGCCCATCGCGACCGGCCGGTAGTGGAAACGCGCGTGGGCGACCACTTCCTCGCCGACCAGAGCGCCGAACACGCGGCCAAGGTCACGCCACGGGTCGTCGAGCGCGAGGGCCTCGTGCGCGGCGGGCGGGACCTCGGGCCACTGGGAGGCGACCAGGCCGAGGGCGGCCCGGAGGTGGGGCCCCTGCAGGGGAGCGATGACTGGCTCGCGGTGCCGCTCGTTCATGGGCCGGGGATGGCCTTTGGGAGGCAACGCGCCTCCGCCCTGGCCGCGAGCCGCCCGCAGTGGAGCCGGTAGAACCGCAGGCCCTTGAGCGACGGACAGCGCGCCTGGTGCGGGCCGTCGGTCGAGGCCCCGCAATATTCGCACCCAGAGGCGTCGACTGGCGCGGAAGCGGTGTCGAGGGTGCTGTGTCTGACGGCCATCGAGAGGCCAGTTTCGTCGTGCATGATGATGGCCTCGAGCGCCACCGGTCGGGTCAGCTCCGTGACGGAAAGCTTGGTCTCGGCTGCGCTGTTCTTCGGCCCGCGGCGCCGCAGTTCCTGTCGGCGGCCGCCTTCGGGGGGCGTCGAGGTCGGTCACGGCGAGGCGTTCGCGACTGCGGGCCCGGACGAGCCGACGATCGCGCCTTTGTCTCCCGCGACGATCTCGGTTTTCCTTGCGACCTTTGGGGGCACGGGGATCATCCTCACGAGCATGTTCAAGCTCCAGCTTTACTACAGCCTGCCGATCTCCGCGGCGGCGGGGGCGGCCGTCGGCGCCTTTGTCGTGATGCTGTTCTACCACCTGTTCACCAAGGTGCAGTCCTCCAGCGAGCCGCACATCGCCGAGTTGGTCGGGCTGAGGGCGGAGGTCACGGTGCCGATCCCCAAGGATGGCGTGGGCGAGGTGGCCTTCATCTGTCGGGGCAGTCGCCTGGTCTCGCCGGCGCGTTCCCAGGCCGGAGTGGACCTGCCGCGGCATGCGGCGGTGCGGATCGCGCGGCAGGTTGGGGGCACGATGTACGTTTCACCGCTGACGGAGGAGGAGAGCCGAGAGGCCGCTCCCGAGACAGCGCCACCGAATTTCCGCGACTAGCGCAGGGTGCAGCGAGGAGGCAGGGATGCCGTTCCTGGACACGTCGGGCCTGGTGCCGGTCATTGCGGGCAGTGTCGTCGGCGTAGTGATCATCTTCATCGTGATCTATGCGAGCCGCTACGTGAAGGTTGGCCCCAATCAAGCGCTGGTGATCTCGGGGCGGCGGCGGATGATGGTGGGCTCGGAGGGGAGGCCGGAGGCAGTCGGCTTCCGGATTCGCGTGGACGGCGGCGCCTTTGTGTGGCCGGTGTTCGAGCGGGTGGATGTGTTGTCGCTGGAGCTGAAGACCCTCGACGTGAAGACGCCGGAGGTCTACACGGAGCAGGGAGTCCCCATCCTCGTCGACGGCGTGGCGCAGATCAAGGTGCAGGGTACGGATGTGTCGATCCGCGCGGCAGCAGAGCGGTTCCTCGGGATGGACCGGCAGGAGATCGCGCGCATCGCCCTCCAGACCGTCGAGGGCCATCTGCGCGCGATCCTGGGAACGCTCACGGTGGAGCAAGTCTATAAGAACCGGGACATGTTCGCCCAGCGCGTGCAGGAGGTGTCGGCGAGCGACCTCGCGAACATGGGCCTGGTGATCGACTCCTTCACGATCCGCGACATCCGAGACAACGAGGGCTACCTGGAGGCGTTGGGAAAGCCGCGGATCGCGCAGGTGAAACGTGACGCGACCATTGGGGAGGCGGAGGCCGCGCGGGACGCCACCATTCGCTCCGCACAGGCAAAGCAGGAGGGGGAGACGGCTCGGTTTCAGGCGGAGACGAAGATCGCCCAGGCGGAAAGAGACTACCAGGTTCAGTTGGCGGAGTTCAAGGCCTCCGTTCAGCAGCGGACCGCGGAGGCCGACCTGGCCTACGACCTGCAGAAGTTCAAGACGCAGCAGTTGGTGACGGCCGAA
>Ga0123519_10005811_pt1 | contig 19582 bp, 15 predicted proteins | sample YelNatPaOPRAMG02_FD_87396 | JGI IMG/M metagenome (GOLD analysis project Ga0123519, IMG submission 87396) | Hot spring microbial communities from Yellowstone National Park - Yellowstone National Park OP-RAMG-02 (version 2) | ecosystem: Environmental > Aquatic > Thermal springs > Hot (42-90C) ...
GTGGCAATTCACATGATCTTTGTGGATGCTCTTTGAATGGTGAGTGATGATAACGTCCGGCTTGCAGTCGCGAATCACATCTGCAATGGCTAACTTCACATCGTCAGATACCGGAAGCTCGCCGTCCTTCCAGGGCAACACATAGAGTCGAGCACCAATTACCTTCGCCGCAGCCTCTGCTTCCTCGCGTTTGAGTTTGGCGTAGTCTTCTGGGGACATCTTGGGATTGCCTTTTTCGCCAAGCGTCAGATGACAAATCGCAACTTTCTTTCCGTTGTTGACCTCATGCGCAAGAGCAATGCCGGACGCGATTTCGGCATCGCCTGCGTGTGCACCAATAGAGAGAATGTCTACTTTGCTCATGGAGGATAGGATGCTACAAAAGTCCGGCTATGTCAACTTCTTGCTCTGAATAATCAAATACTGAAGAACGAGATTTTCCCGATGATTTTCTGCGAAGTGGGTCAGAGAACGAGAAATCTGCAGCAACGATCAAGCGATCGACTATTTATTACCGCAATGCGAGGGTGCCGAAGAATATCGCTGTTTGCATTAAGAACAAAACAACTCCCACAACAATACGGACGCCGGTTAAAACGGGATCGGTGATCGGTGTGGAGCGCAACCCATCGTGAAAACCGGATATGCGGTCAGTAATAAATCGGCTGTAGGTGACTGTCGCTGTGAGCACTGCGCATATCAAAAAGTTCGACAATGCAATAGCGCGTCTTGCGTCAGAAGCCGCGAGAACTATGTACAACAATGCAGCAACGAAAGGCACCCCTAGCAGAATTGCCAACATCCGCCTGTTTCTGATCGCACGCTTCAATTCCCATAATGTGAGCACCAGTGCTTGCATATTATCTGTTTCCGTCAACCAGTGTTGCAGTGATGGATGTTGAACCCGACGAAAGCACATCCAACGCATCGTCCAGCGTCGGACGTTTCAAGTAGACACATCCTACTTCTGATCCAAACTCGGCCAACAGATCGCTCACCACTCGATCACCGTTAGCTATCCTGAACGATAGAAAGCCTTCCTCTTCTTGAATCACAACCGACAGTCGCTCGGCAATTCTGTTTCTAAGGGCTGAGTTGGTCAAATCACCGAGCACAATCATATCGTCACCGGCAATGCAGCGAAAGTCATCCGGACGTCCAACGTATGCAATTCTGCCGTTGTTCAGCGCGATAATTCGGCCGCAAAGCTCCGCCACTCGAGACGAAGAGCTCATAATGACGAACGACTTGCGCTCGTTCCGTCGCAGAGTCAAGAAATACTCCCACAGTTTCTCGCGAACGCAAGGATCGAGCGAATCCAACAGAGAATCGATAACGGTAAGCGGAGCATCGGCAACAAGTGCCCGTGCAATTTCAAGCCTGATGCGAGCACCCGATGAAAGCTCGGAGACCTTGCGCGATCTCTGTTCCACAAGCGACAGCAATTCAAGAAGATAAGCTATCTCCCTACCGCGCTTTTTTCTAGGTACTCCCCATAAGCTAGCGAACATCTCCAGGTTCTCGTACACAGTCAGCTCAGGAGCTGCCGCAGGAATGCTGAGAGCAGCACTGACACATTTTGCAGCGTCTGCGCTATCCGCACCGAACGTCACTGTTCCGCTCGTTGGTTCGTCGAGCCCTGAAAGTATTCTTGCAAGCACAGTCTTGCCCGAGTCCGACCGTCCGAACACTCCGACGATCTCCCCGTGGTCGATTTCCAGGCTGACGTCCCAAAGCGCGTACTTCCCGCCGATGCGCAAGCTGATGTTCTGTGCACTCAGAATCGCCATTTCAGTTGGAGTATACTGCCCCTAAACAAGAACCGTCAACGCCAAGCTCCGCTACAAAATGCAGGCTCAGCATTCTCCGTTCCAACCGAAGATTTAACTTGCAATCCGCTATCGGTTTTTCAGTTAGCCGTTACCGCGTTCAGCTATCGGTATGAGCAATCGCCGAGCGATTTCTATGTCGCCTACTGATTTCGAGCGCCCGTCAGGATTTCGGCAAGCCAGACTAATCGCCTGTTGATAGTCCACTATTTCCTCCGAGTTGCGGATGTTCGCTGAGGCGATCATTGCAAGCATATAATCTGCTATGCCCTCGCGCAATTGCTCCCAGCGCAGCGAGGATACCGGACCTTGATCCCCCGGATAAACGAAGAATGTATCGCCCGTCGGCCAACGACCAAATTCGGGATGTTGATAAGGATCGTCCGGCCAATCGTTGTAGCTCCATCGGAGGAACCCATCGAACCCACCTTGCAGTGCAAGCCACCCAAGCATGCGCGACTCAACAAGCGGCGAATGGATAAACGTATTCGGGAACGCAGGACCACAGCAAACGTAGTAAGTAGTGATCGTGTTGGGACGGCAGTCGCGCCTAAAGATACAAGACTGTTTGGGATCCAAGAGCTGCGCCACACCCAGTGCCGTACGCTCAGGCGGACATGTCTGAGCAATCCCATGGTCATCGAAAGCCACGTGCAAACTGAGATCATCAAGAGCGATGTAGTTTTCTTCCCGTGTATTGCCCGCAAGCGAGGTTTTGAAATCTGGAGCGTATTCGCGGATGAACGCCAACAGCCTATCCATCACAGCGTCTGGCTTCTCATCGAAACCAATATAGACCTTGTCCAGCCATTCTTTCTCCGCAAGGTGGCGTGAGAACGCCTGAAAGAATCGGCTCCACGCCTCCACATATTGATTATCGCCGACGGTAGTCTCCAGCAACACGTGCTCGCCGGTATGTGCGTCCGTGTACTCTATGATGCTTTTGTCGGAATCTCCCGGCCCTTGCACTATCGAATAACAGTGGATAGCTCGATCTATCCCGCATTCTGCGTGGAGTTTGACATAGCGATCAAAATTGGAAAAGTCGAACTCGAAAGTATCTCCGCGCTTCATCCAACGGATGAGGTTTGGATACGGATCGCGGGTTTGTGTGCCCCACGGCTGATAGCAAATGGGAGCAACAACCGTCTTCTGCCCGTGTGCTGCCAGATCAGCCACATAAGGTCGCAGAGCACGGAAGTGATCCTCCGACCACAGTTCAAGCCCGTACCACCGCGCCACCGCTCCAGGGTTCATCCACACGTTGAGGAAGAAGTCCCAATCGTGAACATCGGGCAAGTCCACATTAGCAACTTCGACTTCCAGCACTCTGTGCACCACATCGTCACTACCGACTACCAAAGCCATTTCTCCGCGATAGATGCCTGGTCCGATATCGGAAGGTACATCGATACGTATGTAGAGAGTAGCGGACTTATTTATGCTAAACTCCTCTACTTCGTAGATTGGGTCACAAATCGGACCGGCTTCTGGAGTAGGAACGGCACCGACCAAATGGACCGATATGGCGTCGGCAGGAATTCTGTCTCTATCCGAGGCCAAGTCGCTGATGTTCACCTTGACAGATGCAGTAGGCTCATCCGCTATCACGAGCGCCATTACCGATGTGGTTTGATTTCGACAGGCAAGAGCTCTGAGCGGAATATCAAGCGCACCTGAGTCCATTGGTGGTACCTCATCAGGAAGCGGCGGCCTTAAAAGCGGCTGCCAGGCTAACACGGCATATCTTGACAATGTAAAGCCTCCATTACGACTCGCAATTGTATCGTTTCGACTATTGGCACGAACGTATTCTGACTGAATGACGCCCAATTGTCAATGCTCAACGCCGCGACTGACAGGAATCGCGGAGGAAATAGCCTCTCGAAAAAGAACAAATTCTTAAATACTGCAACACAATCTGGGGACGAACGGGAGGGTTTGCTCAAATGGATTTCACTCTGGGAAACGTCTCCACTGAAGAGGGGCTTAGACTTCTCAAAGCCGGGCAGATTGATCAGGCCATAGATGTGTTGGGGAAGGTATTGCAAGCCGATAGCGACGATGCGAAAGCGCATATGTATATTGGCATCGCTTACTATCGTAAGAACGACCGACTTCATTCAATTCATCACCTCGAGGAATCTTTGCGGCTCGAAGAAAGCCCTAAAGGATACTACAATCTTGGCCTGGTCTACGAAGCTGTTCACCGAGTAGACGAAGCTGTGCGGCAATATCGAATGGCTCTGGAAATGGACCCAAACTATGAGCTGGCACAGCAGGCGCTCAAAAGGCTTCACGACCAATTTGAAGCCGGTCACTCCCAGACAGCCAACGAGACTCCATAGGCTGAGATAATACACAAAGGCCGATCAACGTGTCGGACTTGCAGGAATGCTTATAATCCTGCATTTCTACCGGCATAACGGTGCTGTTTGAGCAGGCATAATCCTAATGTATGCTCTTGCCGCCACACGCTAACCCATCGCAAACGACTGCGAGTACTACTGCCAGACAAGCCGGGCGAACCTCCATATTGAGCATGTTCGATGGGAGGCGGTTGCGGCAAGTTAGCCGGGCCGGCGGGACGAAGGCTGCTACTGACGAGATACTACCGGCGATAAGTCATCCGAGTGTTGAGCCGGAACGAATGGCTCAGGAACGCGCGGTGGTATCTGATCCGTAGTGACCGCGTACCCGCGGCCCGGCAGGAACACAGATCATAACTGCACAGTCAATAAAATAGACGCGACACAAAGTCAAATAAGGGTGTTGTTAAGATGTTCGCTCCCGATGCCAAGCAGTATTTGGGCAGGAATATCGCTGTTTTTTACCGCGACAGACACGGCGATCTGCGTATTAAGTCCTTATACGTGCGTGCGATCGAGTTTGTCCCGCCCTATGGCGGCTGCCTGATTGGTGACAACGAACATATCTGGCTCGATGCAGTAGTTAGCATCAGCGCCATTGACTGAACTATGCCGCTCGGTTCCGCCGCTTCGATCGTCTGTCGTAGAACTTCAATTGGTCACAATCCAAAACATCGCAAAGCTCTTGCGGCTGCCAACCCTTGATCGCCAGCGCGCACTTGGAGCTGTTGGTGTAAGGACAGTAGATTTCACCCAGCGGATCGTCTCCAAGCTCCGGATCGCGCTCAAGTTCGTCAAACCAATTTGAAGTCATAGCGCAAACCTCCACCTTTTGAGGTCCAATTAGGGTACACCTCATTGTCGGCTTGCTGACGCCGAAATCTTAGAGGTTTGCGCTTGACCTATCACTTCGTTTTTTCGATTACAGTTTGTTTCGGTATAGCGCGTGCTGCTGCGATTTTGCCATCGTTCTACCCTCTTGAATTACGAATCGGCGGTTAGAACAATGTCGTCGAGCTTTGGGTCGAGCCAAACGATCTCGCGTTGCGAATCAAACTCCACAGGTTGACCGTTAACCGAAACTGCTGTGATCTGCTTTCCGTCAGCTCGTCGAAGACGCATGGCTAGCTTTGCAGGCGGATTGCGACGCGGAGGCTTGACGTTAGCTTTCAGACAGGTCTCGCCAACCGCAATCGAATACGAAACCGGACCGAACCACGTAGCCGCGTTCTCCACAGCCACTGTCTCGCCAACTCTAAACCACGATACAGGTGCGGCCTTGGCAAGGAAAAGGGTATCGTCTTCTTCGATCACCAAACACGCGCGGAGAGTGTTGAGAAAGCCGCACTCGTCCGGTGTTTTGTAGTAAGGCCCCACCCCACGCGAGAGCTGAACAACCGGATGCTCTGTGAAGACCAGAACATCAGGATATATGCTCGCAGCAAAGTCGTTGAACAGCGCACGAACTGCATGCTTCGGTTCGTCCCTGCGCACATAAGCTACACCGTTGTTAAGAAGATTAGCCTGAATAGTGATACCAGCCTGGCTGAACCAGTATTTCTCAAGGTCGATAGGACGACCAAGATCGCGCGTAGGATAGACAAGGTCTTCTAAATACTTCATAATCCAGGTAACCCGCTGATCGTTTGGTTCGAGAACATGTCCATCAACCAAATGAAGCGGTCCATAAGCACCTTCACGGAACCATCCCCACTCCGGTCCCCTGATGTCGGTGCGAATAGGAATATGTGGAATTGAAGTATTGTCTGGAAGCGTGACCACGGGCGATTCTATTCGAGCGCGTTCCACCGCGGCCAAGATATCGTTCAGATATTCTTGTGCTTCTTTGGCAAGTCGTTCGGCTTCTGGATGTTCGATCTCGGCAAGAGACTCGGATGCCCATTTGATGCCCAGATAGGCGTGAGCATTCACCGCGAACCAATAACGCCACTCGTCGTTGTCCTCAAGATGCCCGGCAGGAAGCAAACCGTATTCAGGCACACGCTTGCCGTTTTCCTCAATCTTTGTTGCCTGGCGCTCGCGAATTATAAAATCGCATCCGGCAACTATGTTGGGTGCCACACGTCGAAGCCATTCCTTGTCGCGCGTTAGGAAGTAGTGCTCCGAAAGCATCCAAAGTATGAAGCCGTGATCGGTGTTATAAGCAAACGACGCATCGAGCGGCTTGCCGTCGTAGAGCGATGCACCGGCAAACGAGCCTTCCTTTGTCTGGAAATTGCCGTCGAGCAGGTTCGCACCTTGCACAAACAGCAGGCCGTCGAGATACTTTTCAGCCTGGGCGTGCATTCCGCGATAATCCAACTGCCTTATTTGTATGATAGCCTCGTTGCCGCAAGCCCCGTAATGAAACGTCGCCGCAGGCAAAACATACTCTCCGGAACGCGGATCTTTCGTGGCAGTAATAGCGACGTGCACGGGAACAAATCGGAAGAAATCCTCGATCATTTTGTCGGGAATCGAGAGCTTCATTCCGCTGCGCACGAACGCTGTCCAGAAGTCGCGCACATCTTTGAGCTTAGTATTGTAGTCAACGGAGCCGAGAAGTTGGATATCCTCATCGCTTGTTAATGTAGGATAAGGGAAGACAAACGTAACGACGTCTCGTTCGCCTCCCACCAGATCGGTCTCGTAGTGGAAAGCGGTAGGAATTCCAGCAGGACCCTCGCGACTGTCGGAATACGGCTGTGTGAAGGCACAACCTTTGCCGAGATCAATTCGCGCTCGAACAAGAGGTTTCTCGTACGGCCGAACAATCCAATTAAACGACTGAGGGACATCGGGTCTATCGGCACGGCAAGCAAGCTCATCGGAATCAAGTTGTTCGGTGCGTGCCAGTCTGCCCACGGCTGATAGGATGGAATTCGAGTACTCTACGCTTTCGTGAGGTTCCCACTTGAGCCACAAGTGAGCACGGCGATCATCGTGAGCAACGTTACGTATTTCGAAGCGGACCAGTAAGACTATGTCTTCGTCACCACGCTTTTCGAAATACCGTCCCATATCCTCGCGCAAGTAAGCTGCGAAGACCGTTTGGGTATATTCGATGTCTCGATCAACCCACGTTGACGTTATAATGGGCGCACCGTCGGAGCTCCATCGTTGTTCGCAAGCGTTTTCGTACTCTCGCCAATTGGGAAAGTCGCCGCTTCCAAACCGGAAGTACATCGCGGCACCGGGCCATAAGAGGTCCTTGGTATCCTTGCCCATAGCCTTATTGGCGCGCTTGTCGACGAAGAAATTGCCGTTGTAGCGCAGTGCAAAACGCTGGCGACTGCCTTCGCAACCCAGTGGACAGTACCGACCTATTGGAGGATGTTGAAACGGTGCTCGAAGTCTGGGGATCTCACGCATTGCGCGTTCGAAGGTTTGCTCAGGTTCGTCGAACACACGATCATAGATTGAAGGCTTACCAGATTTCGTTAGTTGTTCGATGATCGTCTGCGGATCGCGAGTATCGCCTCCAGGTCTTACTAAAATGCCGTAGTCGGCGATGTACAGCGGTTTTCCAGGCTCCTTCCTACTGCAAGGACCGGCAGGATATGCTTCGACCTGGTGTTCTTCAACGTCACTTGCGCAGAACGAGAACGGATGGTGCGGATCGCGAACAGTAATCACTGTGCGACGATGAGGAAAATCGTCAGCCGGTGCGGGAATATACAGGTATTCGACATGCAGCGCCTCGCCGCGACGCTCAACACTCGTAACGTAGCCGTTGTAGGCATCCACATCAGCATCGCCAACGCCGAATATGTCAACTTCTCCGGTTTTCCACTCGCCTTTGGTGTAAGCCTCTATGCGCTTCACCTTAGGCTGAGCACCTTCAGGAAACAGCAGTCGGAACTTAAGCGCAGTTCGAAACTCAGCGTTGAAGTCCTCGGCGCCTTCAAGTGCGCGAACATCCGGAATTTCGGTTATGTCGAGATGATAAAAATTATAGATTACGCGATTTCCCTCAACAACCACATCCGAAAGCGCAGTGATCCATTCACCTCGATAATGGTCGTCGCGGCCTATCCATCCCCTACCGGCTCCGCGGCCTTCGTCTCTAAACCTGAACGGCCAGTTTCTCCGCCAGTATTGAACTTCGACGTCTTGAGGATCAGGCATTTCGCCTTCGTAGGTAACCGCAATAGAGTAGATATCCCGAGGGTCCTCCCAGACAAGACCGATGTGGCGTCTGCCGGAACCATCAGGATCTGATGGCAAGTATGCGTCATCTGCTCGCAAAGCATCCACGAAACGCATTTTTCGCGGATCGGAACCGTAGAAGTATCGAGTTCTACCAAAAGGCGCCAGGTCTATTGGCGTACCCGGTGCTGGTGTTTTCTTAGTATCAGGCATTGATCTCCTCCAACATTGTTCTAATTCGCTCCACGGTCTTTTGCACATAGGCGCGCACCGCTTCAGCTCCTTTATCGGCTGATGCTGCTGTGCGCGGATCATCGCCTAGTATACCATCTGTTGTGAAGCTTAACTCGCGATTGTTAGGCAAACGGGAAAGGTCCACTTTCCCAGGTAACAAAGACATCATGAAGCTGGTCTCTTCAGCTCCGCCGTGATCGTCTGGGTAACCGGGTTCATGGAGTATTTCGTTTTCCTGAACAGCCCACGCTCGCGTCGACGACTGACGCGCGTTAAAATCAGCAACTTCACGACGCACAATAGCTCCGTGGTGAAGGCCCCAGTGACCCAACACGATTACTATTATCTTAAAGCCTGCTCGTGCAAGTTCTCGAAGGTAATCCCGCGCAAGGCTTGCTACAGTCTCCGCATCAAACTCCAAACTATGGGGAAAGCCGAGATTTGCAACGGTAGTGTGACCGCAATATACCGTCGGGAATACGACTCCACCTGTTTCGCGACAGAGTTCATTAGCCAAGAAACCTGCCTTGAGTCCGTCTAACCCTACCGGATTATGAGCACCGTGCCACTCATGCGCTCCCCAAGGCAGATACGCGATAGGCGCACGGGCTATTTCGGTCTCCAGCTCACGCGGAAGAGATGTAGCAAAGTCCAACGTAGAGACCTCCGATTCAAATTGCTGGTTACAAGTTACAGATTAGAGGCTAACGGGGGCAGAGTCCTGCTTTATACGCTTACACAGGACTAAAAGTTAAAGCTTGGGTCTCACTAAACGCAGAATAAGACGAGTCTTAGACTACTGGCTATACTGAATTGACTAAGATCGACTAGGTATATCGACCGCAACGCCGTCCGGTTGAGGCCGGACGGCGTTGGCTTCTAAATACGAGAGTAGTTCATTGCGTTCGAAGCATGCGCCCAACACATACGCATCGGCGCCGCCGTAGAGCATTATTATGTGGCCGTTGAGTTCGCAGCTACCTGCAGGAAAAACGCAGTTCAGATTCCGCTCATGCGGCCAGGGAGAGCATACCTCGTACGGCGTTTCCGGCTCCAGAACATGTTCGCAGCGACTTTCAACCACGGATTCGGGTTTCGCCGGATCGAAGTTATTGAAGTTGAGTATTGCATATCCTGCTGAGTAGTCGCGTTCGCCGGTAGAAAGATAGTTGCCTATATGATAGTCCGCAAGGTAGCGGTTGTTGCCAAGCGGAATAGGGGCGGAACCTGCTCCCAGCCACGAGATTGCATATCTGGGATCCGGCAACGCCCTCATTATCGTGCCTAAATCCTGCCAGGGACCGAGGGGAGACTGGCTGACTGCGATGGCTATGTTGAAATTGCTCTGGTGACCGACCATTGGCCTGTGCAGCATAACGTACATTCCGTCGATTGGTTCAGGCAGCAGCACCGCGTCTTTGTTGGGATAGTCGTTAACGCTGCCATGAACCGGGCCGAGTTTGGTCCAGTGGATTAGATCGGTCGAGATGGCCATGCAGATGTGTATGTTGTGATGCACCGGCAGGTTCGGGTTGAAGCCGCAGTAGACCATATAGAAAGTATCACCGATTCGGGTTACTCGCTGGTCCTCGACTCCGTTGTAATCAAAACTCATCGGATCGTCGCTAGGGACCACAACCGGATAAGCGAACCTGCGCAAGAGTTCGAATTCTGAGGTAAAAACAGCGAGTCCGACCGACGAGCGCAGCGAGGGTCGACCTGGTATGTTCTTAGGTATTCCTCGGTAGAAGACGGCAATTACACCGTCACGGAGTTTTGGGTGATCGAGATCGACATCACCCAAAATACCTCGAATGAGTTCATCGTTCCGTGGAGATCTTGTTAGTCGGACAGCGGTTGGGTTAAGTGTGAATCCGTTATCCCAGCGGTGAGGGTCCGCCGCAATCAGAGGCCTTCCGTGGTTGAGTCGCGTAACTTTGAGTCTTGTGCTCCGGTTTGTCATAATTTTGACCTTCCTTGCTAGCGCACAGGGCTCTGTCCCAATGCGAGACAATTTCCCGCCCGTATTGCACATATTGAGTAGCCCTTGTGACAATACTGCCCGCTCACGACGGATCATGTTAGCACGAGCTCATTTTCCAGTCAAATAGTGTGCAGTAATCGTGCCATAAAATGTGTAGCAGCGCTTTCGAGAGAATTTGAATGCAAAACCCAGCAGTTCTAAGGGGAAAAGATGCGCAGGACTCTCACACTACACGCGCTAATATTTGTTGAGTAAAAAAACGACTATGCCCACAGGAGCAAGCATGCGTCTTATGTTCGCATCGGCACTGGCCGGAATGTTGTGTATCGGTAACGCAATAGCCGACGAAACGGTTCGATTCGTCATCCACGACCGAACGCTTCATCGCGTTGACCCTCGACTTTTTGGTCAGTTTATGGAGCGTCCGAGTTGGGGTGAAACAGGTCCCGAAGCGGCGTTAGTGCCGGGGACTAATGCTCTTCAGCTATCTGTTCTCAAATTACTCAAAGAAATGAAGATACCGATACTACGCTTTCCTGGCGGAACCGATGTAGACTTCCTGGACTGGCGCGATATGGTATCGAATGTGCCGGGCCGCAGCCCTGAAAGGCCAATCAGTAAGGGTCATCTGGGCCATGAGGTGACCAATCGGTTCGGTTATGACGAGTTTCTACAGTTATGCGAACAGCTTGGAGCAGAAGCTATTTTAGTGGTTAACTTCCGCGACGGCCTTCTAGGTAAGCGCCCTTTGAAGGAAGCGGCACAACGAGCTGCGGAGCTTGTGGCATATTGTAATGCTCCGGTCGGCGCTAAGCTCCCGGCTGGAATGCCCGACTGGCCATCGATTCGCGCAAAGAACGGTCGCAAAAAGCCATACGGTGTGAAATACTGGCAGATCGGAAATGAGACCTGGTTCTTCTTAGACAACGACATGAGCTCGATGAGTCTTGAAGAGCGAACAAAGCGCTACGTCGAGTGCCTGGCTGCCTACGTTAAAGCAATGCGGGAAGTTGACCCATCTATTCGATTTATCATCGACGGGCTGGGATCTACGAAAAAAACAGCCGATCTTGCGCGTAAAGAACTGGGCGACGCAATCTCACACTTTGCACTGCATTGCTACATGCCCTGGGCAATTCGCGAAATCAAAAAAGAAGATGGCAGCGTGGTGCCGTTCGATAAGCTGACGCAGGAAGAGATCTGGAACACCTGGGTCGCAATGCCCGGAATGGACGCATCCGGCTTGGCGCACTTCGAGATGTGGGAGATAGACGCAGCCAGACAGGAAGGCGTAAAGCTTGCGATGACCGAGTGGAACTGGAACGGATGGTGGCATATTGTAGAAGGCGGTCCGCATCCGCCGCTTGATTCTTGCTGGGCTAAAGGAATAGGTGCGGCAGGTTTTTTGCATGCGCTAATGCGTGCCGGAGACGTGATAGAAATCGGCTGCCAATCGATGCTGGTCGGTGCACGATGGGGAATCACAGCGATTCGCTCCGATCCTACCGGTAAGATTCACGCGTACTATATGCCAACAGGCCAAATAACGGCATTCTATAGGCGACACCACGGAGATCGATTGCTAGAACTGCACTCATCGGGCGTGCCCACTTACGAGCAGCCTTATCAGATGTCCGGAATTCGTCCCTACAAGAGGGTTGCCCTAATCGATGCCCTGGCTACTCGATCCGACCGCTCAATTTTTTTCCATGCGATCAACAGAAGTTTCAATCGTGCTATAGACGTCGAGATTGATCTTTCGAACTTTGGTGCGATTTCAGCGAAAGCTACGCATCACTTGATCGAAGGCCGACTGAATGATCATCCTCGCGAAGGCGAACCAAGGCAGGTAGCTCGTGAATCCAGCCGAGCGCTTACAATCAACGGGTCGATACTGAAAGTAACGTTGCCGGCGAGAAGCGTGAACTGTGTGGAGGTAGATATCCTAGGCAAGACGTTGGCATTTCCTCCCACACCTGACCGTCAAGTAATCGACCCGCCGCTTTCTTATTAAATCCGCCCCATTGCTTGAAGAAAAACGGCACACCGGCCGCTATGCACGTATCCCGAAGATCGCGAACCCATCGCGCTTCCATCGGTCGCGCACCAGGTCCAGATTCTCCGCCCACTATCAGCCAATCCAGGCCGTCGAGATTTATCTCCAACGAACCAAGCAACGGTTCTGCCGATACGAACTTCACCGCCGCATCCGTTGACCGAAGATAATCGATTCTGCGCACGCACGATTGGTTCTCCACAGTTACACCCATCCATAGATTGCGTGGCCAGGGCAAGCTCGGAGCGAGCTCTGCGAGCCGTTCAGCCCGCTTGGTCAAAATCTGAAACGTATGTCGACTGCAGCGTATTACTGCGTCGAATACGCTTTGGATAAAGTCAACGGGAACTTCTTCGTGAAACAGGTCACTCATAGAGTTAACGAAGATAAGCCTTGGTTTTTGCCACTCAAACGGCAGAGTCAACAAGTCGGCGTGTGTCCTGACGCGGAAGCCGTCAACGTAGCGCTTGTTACCCATAGCCTGAAGCCGTCTCGCCATGCGCTCAGCATAGCAGTTCGCGCATCCAGCACTCACTTTGGAACATCCGGTTACCGGGTTCCACGTGCATGTTGTCCACTCAATTGAGGTTAGACTAGCCACGGCGTATGCCTCTGTCGCGGTACTTGTTGAAAATGTCATTCACTATTTTCCTCGCAACGACCTTCTACAATTTGACACCAAGCGCTCGCGTTGATAGACTGGTGCAAGGGTGTCCGGAATAGTCCGGTCGCCTAATGCTTGAATGGAGACTCTGGAGTTAGCATCCTACGCAAAGGTCAACCTTACGCTTGAAGTCTTCGGCAAGAGGGCCGATGGCTATCACGATATCGACAGCGTTGTGCAAGTGATCGATCTGAGCGATAGCCTGTGTATTTCCAAGGCAGAGCCTGGTGTGATTGATGTCGAAGCCGATGTACTTCAAGTTCCCTCCGGACCGGAAAACTCAGTCTACCGAGCGTGTGAAGTGTTCTTCCAAGCTACCGGCATACGTGGAGGGGTAAAGTGCCGGATTGGCAAACGCATACCCATGCAGGCAGGATTGGGCGGAGGTAGTGGGAACGCCGCAGCCGCACTCATAGCTCTGAACAGGCTTTATGACACGAGATTGACAGACTCGGAGCTTGTAAGACTTGGCGCTAGCATCGGTTCGGATGTGCCGTTGTTTATAGTCGGCGGAACAGCTCGTATGCGCGGACGCGGAGAGATCGTGGAACCGTTGCCGGATGCGCCGCAGCTTCACTTCGTGATTGTAAAGCCCGAGGTAAATGTCTCAACAGCATGGGCTTATGCTGAACTGGATAAGCAACCCGAACGTCGTTCGACAAGAGCCAGTGACGAAGCCGAACGCGCTATACGGCGTAGAGATCGTAACGCGCTGATTCGCTCACTTTGGAACGATTTTGATCCGGTTGTTGCTACAGCTATTCCCGAAGTTCAAGATGCCCAGCGGGCTTTAGAGAAAATTGGCGCGGAGAAGGCAATGCTGTGCGGGTCAGGATCTGCAGTGTTTGGCGTGTTTGAATCGGAGAAGTCAGCCGAACTTGCAGCCGCACAATTGCAGAATCGTTATGCAGATGTGTTCTCAGCAACCAACGTTGCAACCGAACAGTTAAGACGATCATAACTTCGAGCACACAGGAAGTGCAAATAGAATGTCAAAGGTTGACGCAATAATACTGGCGGGAGCGCCGAGTTTGCCGGGGATGGAATCTCCGGCGGGTTACAACAGTCGTGCAATGGTGAATCTCGGCGACAAATCAATGCTTCAGTGGGTTGTTGATGCGGTTAGAGGCGCGCCCTCGATTGGTAAGATAGCGGCAATAGGTAATGTGACCGCAGATGGACTCGATGTAGTGCTGGAACCGGGTAAAAACTTGGTCGAGAATATCAAGCGAGGAATCGAGGCCCTCGGTGGCGGAGATCATATACTTGCCGTGAGTTCCGACATCCCGCTTGTCACATCAGAAGCAGTGGAGGATTTTCTACAGCGAGCAATGCAGAAGAACGCGGATATGGTGTATCCGATCCTGTATAAGACGGACTGCGAAACGAAGTATCCAGGACTTAAGAGAACTTACCTTCGAACTGCGGATGGAGTTTTTACAGGCGGCAACATGGTGCTCCTGAAGCCCGAGTTCGTCGAGAAAAATTGGGATAATATCATGAACGCCTATCTTGCTCGGAAACAGGTGCTCAAGCTTGCCCGTATGATAGGTTTGGGTATATTGATCCGTGTAGTCTTTGCCCGCATCTTTCCGTGTATTTTAACTGTTTCGATGCTGGAGGATGCTGCTTCAAGGATGCTCGGAGCAAAGATTGCCGCTGTAGTTAGTCCATATCCGGAGATTGGGGAGGATGTTGACAAACCGTCGGATTTGGAAGCTGTAAGAAAGATATTGCTCAAGGTGTAGTTTATAACGCCGATGATCGAACAGTTTAGTATTCTGCACAGAATTAATTCACCAGCAGATCTGAAGGGACTTTCGGAAGCCGATCGGAAGCATCTGGCAGACGAGATCAGAGCCGTGATTATTGACACGGTATCGCATACGGGCGGACATCTCGCCTCGAATCTCGGTGCTGTGGAGCTTACCATCGCTCTCCACACTGTTTTCGACTCTCCACATGACAAGATAATTTGGGATGTAGGCCATCAGTCCTATGCTCATAAACTGCTCACGGGTCGGCGTGAAAGCTTTAGTACTCTGCGCCAAGAAGGCGGCATATCAGGCTTCACCAGACGTGACGAAAGTGAGCACGATCCTTTTGGCGCCGGTCACGCAAGCACGTCCATATCCGCTGCGCTGGGTCTTGCCAAAGCGCGTGACCTTAGAGGCGGCACGGAACACGTGATAGCAGTTATCGGAGACGGTGCCCTGACCGGAGGATTGGCACTGGAGGGACTGAATAATGCCGAACAGCTCAAGACCAATGTGATCGTTATCCTCAACGACAACAGGATGTCGATCTCGGAGAACGTCGGCGCGATGGCTCTCCACCTTAGCAAGCTTCGAATGGCTCCGTTATATCAGAAGGTCGAAACTCGCGCCAAAGAAACTCTGGAAAAGATGCCCGCCGGGAAGACGATTGCTCGGACTGCAGAAGGCATCAGCCACGGCGTGGTTCGCCTGCTGGGCTCCAAGACAGGCGTTTTATTTGAGGAACTGGGCTTCACTTATCTCGGCCCTATTGACGGTCACAACACCGAACTGATGATTGAGATTTTCGAAAGCGTCAAAAAGCTCACCGGTCCGCTTTTGATCCACGTGGTTACTAAGAAAGGCAAAGGCTACGAATTTGCCGAGAACAATGCACGCGTTTTCCACGGCATATCTGGATTCGACGTGAGCGACGGCAGTATAGAACGCGCCAACGGCAACACAAGCTATACGAAGGTCTTCTCGGATACGCTCGTCGAGCTTGCAGCGGAAGACGAGCGCATTGTTGCAATAACTGCCGCGATGCCGGACGGAACCGGGCTTGCCAAGTTCGCCGAGACCTACCCGGACCGCTTTTTCGACGTAGGCATAGCAGAAGAGCACGCAGTCACATTTGCCGCAGGGCTTGCAGCGGGAGGTCTGAGACCTGTGGTAGCGCTGTACTCGACTTTCCTTCAGCGCAGCTATGATCAGATTATCCACGATGTGTGCCTTCAGAATCTGCCCGTGGTATTTGCTATCGACCGAGCCGGAGTAGTTGGAGAAGACGGACCTACTCATCAGGGAGCTTTTGATCTATCGTTCCTGAGGCATATACCTCACATGGTAATAGCAGCTCCCAAGGATACTATGGAGCTCAGAGACCTTCTGGCAACAGCGTTCAAGCACGACGGTCCCATGGCTATTAGATATCCGCGAGGTGGCGGGCCATGTGTCTACGAACCAGGCGACACCAGAATTCTCTCGATAGGCCAGGGAGAAATTCTGTGTGAAGGGGAAGACGCTGCGATCATTGCCATTGGCTCCACAGTCTATCCAGCGCTATCGGCAGCAGAGATTCTACGCAAACATGGGCTGCAAGTTGGAGTAGTTAACGCACGGTTTGCGAAACCGTTGGATGAACAGTTGATTATGCAACTACTCGATCGGGGTCTTCCAATTTTGGTCGTAGAAGAGAATTCTATTATAGGCGGTTTCGGCTCTGCAGTGCTGGAACTGGCCTCCAGCAAGGGGTGTCGCACAGATAAGATCTTACGTGTGGGCATCCCGGATAGGTTCATCCAGCACGGCGCACCGAATGCTTTGAGAGAGAAGCTCGGCTTCACGGCAGAAGGTATTGCACGAGCAGTAAAGACAATGTTGGTAGAATCCGGAACCTTGAGTCTGCCAAAGGGCGCTCAAAGTCGCATTATGTCGATCAAACTGGACGCTGAGTGATAGTTCCGCTTGGTATCCTCGAATCTTAGCCGGTCATTTTTTTGGCCTTTCGCCAGCTAATACCGCCAAATTCCGCGCTGAGCTTCTGTCTTTCAGCAAGATCGCGGCGATCTTTCTCAATCATCTCGGGCGTAATATCGATTTGAGCATCCATCTCGCCTAGCGGTATTTTTTCGACCGGAAAAGGTGTCTTGTGACCGGTAAAACCTCGACGCTGCATCTCAGCCACTTGTTGTTCGTGACGGCGGTAAAGGACACCAAGTTTCCCTCGGAACATTTTGGTGGCAGGATGGTTAAACCATTTTCCGCCACCTCGGATGAGTGCATTTGCCATCACGTGCAATTCGAAGTGTTCACCCAACAGATGCCGGTCGTCGAGCTCTTCGACAGGAACAAACCATATGCGCATACTAAGGCAGCCAATAGTTCATAGCATAAGATCTGTGCGCAAGGTACAGAACCTGCGCAGCATCCGCCCGGCTAATGGGTTCATCAGGTCTGAAAAGTCCGACCTCGGCGTTCTCGAAGAGCATGCCGTTTATCCGATAGGCTTTTAGGGTTTCCACAGCGGCATAGTAAGGCGAGTCTGTCGTCACGTCTGAATACGAAGACTGTTCAGGACAAACAACTTTCCATTTGTCTGGCGACTTTTGCTTAGCCTCAACCAACCAAAGCGCGAACTGCCCGCGAGTACACGGATCGTTCGGAAAATCCGGGAGAGTTTCTTCTAACCCTTGCATAACACCTTCTTCCTTCAAAAGCCGATTTATTGCTTTCAATGCTTCCTCTCGCGAGAGCGGCCTATCAGGCTCGAAAGCTTCCGCGTTGAAGTTGAATATCCCGCGCGCAGCAAGGAAGTTGATCGCTTTAAAGTGTCTTGTCTCTCGTGTTACATCTGAGTTCCATATGATGTAAGCATACTGGGAGAGAATTTTGTCTTGAACCCACGAAGGTCGAATTTCACGCGGTTGGCGCGAGTAGAGCATGCTCCAATATGCTGCGGCAGCGGCTGCTTGTCCCATCGCCATTCGCACAGGTTCCATTCTGAGAGTGCCGTAGCCCCAATGCGTGGCTGAGACAGCAGTTGAAACGAGAAGGTTATCCACGTCTTTCGGAACCAGCACTCCATAGGGAACCTGATAGACGGGAGTAAACTTGACCAGCCATGCTTCACCTTCGCCTTTATGTTCCGCGGTAGGATCCTTAAGGTCTTCGGTGGCATGGCTGTCCATCGGATAGTCGCCGATGCCGATGGAATCGCGGCGGAATGTAAACGTTGCATTGGTTACGTCGTTCTCTTGAAAGAGATACTCGCCCATTACCCGTCGAGCTTCACGAACATACAGAGTAGGCGGAAAGTTTCCGTTGTCTATGAACTCGTCATCAGCCAAGCCGAGATTGGTCATTCCCTTTTCGTTTTGGAAGTAGTAGAGATAGCCCAAGGCGCGGTCTTTATACATGGCTTCGATTTCGCGTCTGCGCTCTGGGGAAGCTGTTGGATAATCGTAGTTTATTCCCGGCCAGTCGATTCCAAAGGGATGTTGATTAATCTCATATTTGTTGTTGGGCAACTTACCTGAGGTGGCGTTCCAAGTCTGAGGCCACTCGGGTGAGTAGCGGTAGGTTTCCGGATCATAGAAACGCGGCTTGGCAATGAGCGGCGCTCCTTTCTCACCGTAGTCTTTCCAAATCATCAAGTAAGCATAGGACTGCTGTTTACAATCGCCTTCTCCGGTGCTGCCCGGCAATATCTCCTGTCTGGCGTTGTTAAAATATAGAACTCCCGCGTGCGGTTCGGCAGCGGTTCTTGGTTCTCTTCCGACACGAAAAACGGCTCCGCATGCAGCGGAGAAATCCGCGGTAACTGTTGCATCAATAGTTATCAACGCGAAGAGCTGTCCCGTCTTGCCGGTGACGTTATCTCTTACAATCGCTCCGCGCACCCGTCTTCCAGACATAATCGGTTTTATAGCTTCGCTCTTCAGGAACAACGTGATGTTAGGATATTCATAGAGCATCTGCTTGAAAACGGCGTTTGCTACGCGCGACTCGTAGAACCTGCCGTCGCCACCTCCATAGAACTCAACGATGCGGCGCCTGAAGTCTTCAAAAAACCCGTTGGATCTTGTCATTCGCCGCATATCGGTAGCGCCGAGTCCGTTCGAGGCCATTCCGCCGACACGATTGGTTTCCTCGATTAGTGCCACCTTCATGCCCAATCTTGCTGCTGCAACAGCAGCAGATACGCCTGATGCGGAACCACCGATTATCAGTAGATCGTAGTAAGCTTTGTCAGGCAACTTTGTCCAAGTTTTCTCGGATATAGTTGGACCGTTTGCACCGAGTGAGAACGTATATTCTGTACTGGGTTCCAGATTGCTTAAGGTGCACATAGAGAAACCAGAAACCGGATCGACCGTGCGAGTCGCATTTGCTATTGGCGCTCCATTACAGTAGATGACCGGCGCGGGATCGTCGCTTTTCCAGTATAGCGCGATCGTGTTGGATGACTGAGCTATAGCTTGAAATCGACCATCCGCGGAAGTCGATAGCATATCGGATCGACATGGTGAGCACATGCAGA
>Ga0123519_10005813_pt1 | contig 19579 bp, 15 predicted proteins | sample YelNatPaOPRAMG02_FD_87396 | JGI IMG/M metagenome (GOLD analysis project Ga0123519, IMG submission 87396) | Hot spring microbial communities from Yellowstone National Park - Yellowstone National Park OP-RAMG-02 (version 2) | ecosystem: Environmental > Aquatic > Thermal springs > Hot (42-90C) ...
GGTCAAAAAGTGTTGTTCCCATGAGTGGAATTTGCTCCCGTTGTATGGATGGATGTCAGGGAAATTGCGAAATATTTAAAGCCTCATTTAGAGGTAGAGAATTAATATACCCGGGTCCATTTGGTGAAATAACAGCAGGAGCAGATAAAAATTATCCTGTTGATTATTCTCATCTAAATATTCAGGGATATGCATTAGGTGCAAAAGGATTACCAGAAGGTGTAGAAGCAAATTCAGATAATGCAACATTCCCTAATGTAAATACAGAAACCGAATATGGATGGAAAATAAAAAGAAAAATGGCTTTACCCATTTTTACTGGAGCTTTGGGCTCTACAGAAATAGCAAGAGCCAATTGGGAACATTTTGCTGCAGGTGCTGCCATTTCTGGAATTACAATTGTTTGTGGTGAAAATGTATGTGGTATAGATCCAGGTTTAGAAAGAAATTCGCAAGGTAAAGTAACAAAATCCCCAGAAATGGATAGAAGAATAGAAACCTACAATAAATATAAGCATGTTAGTAATATGGGAGAAATACTTGTTCAAATGAATGTTGAAGATACAAGGTTAGGTGTTGCAGAATATTTGGTAGAAAAGCATGGTCTTGATACAATAGAACTTAAATGGGGTCAAGGCGCAAAGTGTATTGGTGGTGAAATAAAAGTAAAAAGTTTAGAAAGAGCACTTGAGTTACAAAAGCGCGGATACATAGTAACTCCCGATCCATCCGATCCTGTTAATCAACAAGCATTCAAATCGGGTGCATTAAAAGAATTTGAAAGACACAGCAGGCTTGGATTTATAGATGAAGATGGATTTTATGAAGAAATTAACAGACTTCGTAAATTAGGATATAAGAGAATCACATTAAAAACAGGTGCATATTCCTTAAGAGAACTTGCTATGGCACTTGCATGGGGTTCAAATGCAGAAATTGATTTAATTACAATTGATGGCGCACCTGGTGGAACCGGAATGAGTCCATGGAGTATGATGGAAGAATGGGGGGTTCCTTCAATATATTTACATTCTGCTGCTTACGAGTTTGCAGAAATTTTAAGGAAAAAAGGTAAAAAAGTTCCAGATTTAGCTTTTGCTGGTGGTTTTTCTGAAGAATCTGGTGTTTTTAAGGCAATTGCTCTTGGCTCACCTTTTGTAAAAGCCGTTTGTATGGGACGAGCTTTAATGATACCAGGAATGGTTGGAAAAAATATAGACAAATGGATAAAAGAAAATAAACTACCAAAAACAGTAAGTGAATTTGGAACAAAAGTAGAAGAAATATTTGTAAATTATGAAAAAGTAAAAAAATTAGTTGGTTCTAATGAAATAAAAAATCTACCTCTTGGTGCAATTGGAATTTATAGTTTTGCAGACAAAATAAAAGTAGGACTTCAACAATTAATGGCTGGAGCAAGATGCTTTAATATCGCTTCAATAACAAGAAAAGAATTAATGTCTCTAACAAGAGAATGTGAAGAAGTAACCAAAATTCCCTATGTTATGGAAGCATACAAAGACGAAGCTTTAGCCGTTTTAAATGGTAAATGGAATGCTAAATCAAAAGGACAAAAATCAACTTCTAAATCTAAAAGAAAAAAGTAAGTTTATTTTGTAAAGATAAGACTATTTTATCTTATGTAAATTACTAATTTAGCCCTATCTTTTAAAAATAAAAGATAGGGCTTTTTTATTCTAATAGCAACATCTGTACTTAAAATGAGTCATAACTTATTATATCTATCCCAGACAAAAGAGAAAGTTGACTAAAAAATGCATCTAATTTGTTCCATTTTCATCTTTAAGCACTGCTTTTCTTGATAATTTAACCTTTCCAAATCTATCAAAGCCTATAATTTTAACTTTTACTATGTCACCTACTTTTACAACATCTTCTGTTTTTTCTACTCTTTTTAAATCTAATTCAGAAATATGAACAAGTCCTTCTTTACCGGGTAAAAACTCAACAAAGGCTCCAAAATCAACTATTGATTTTACTTTTCCATCATATACTTCGCCAATTTCTGGCTCGGCTACAATTCCTTTTATTCTTTTTAAAGCTGCATCACGCTGAGACTTATTTGCAGCCGCTATTTGCACTACACCGTCATCTTCAATAAATATTGTTGTGCCTGTAGAATCTTGAATGTCTCTAACAACCTTTCCACCAGGTCCTATAACCTCTCTTATTTTATCTTTATCTATTTTTATTGTAGTAATTCGCGGAGCAAATTCACTAAGCTCTTTGCGTGGTGCTGGAATTGCTTTTTCCATTATTTCTAAAATTTTCATTCTTGCTTCTTTTGCCTTATTTAATGCCAGAGAAAGTATGTCTGACGTTATACCAGAAATCTTAATATCCATCTGAATTCCTGTTATTCCTTCTCTAGAGCCAGCAACTTTAAAATCCATGTCACCTATATGATCTTCGGTTCCTAAGATATCTGTTAAAATGGCAAACCTTTCTCCATCTTTAACTAAACCCATTGCAACACCTGCAACATGAGTCTTAACGGGAATACCTGCAGCCATAAGCGACAAAGAACCACCACAAACAGTTGCCATAGAAGATGAGCCATTTGATTCAAGAATCTCGGAAACAATTCTTATTGTATAAGGGAAGCTTTTCTCATCGGGCAGGATAGGAGCCAAAGAAACTTCTGCTAAATGTCCGTGCCCTATTTCTCTTCTGCTAACAGATCCAAGCTTTTTAACTTCTCCAACAGAGAAGGGTGGAAAATTATAGTGCAGCATATATGATTTATCATATTCGCCCTGAATATCTTCTATATGTTGTTCATCCAGCTTGGTTCCTAATGTAGTAGAAACAAGTGCCTGAGTTTCTCCCCTTGTAAAAAGAGCAGATCCATGTGCACGTGGCAAAATATCAAGTTCGCATGATATCTCTCTTATATCATCATATCCTCTGCCACCTATTCTAATTCCTTTTTCAAGCACCCATTTTCTCATGTCTTCTTTTTCTATTTCCGAAAATGCCTGTTCTATAAGCATATTTTTTTCTGGATACTTTTCTTTTAGCTTTTCCTGCACCTCTTCTAACAAATTTTTTAATCCATTATAACGAGCCTTTTTTTGCCCACAAAAACTAATTTCGTGAATCCTGTCTTTTACTATTTCGTATACATCTGCCTTTATTGCTGCAAAATTTTCTATGACTTTTTCCTGATATGGTTTTTTAACACGTCCTGTTTTTTCAATTAATTCATTTTGTAACGCAACTATCTTTTTTATCTCTTCATGAGCAAGCATTATTGCATCTACTATTACCTCTTCTTTGACTTCGGAGGCATGTCCTTCAACCATTACAATAGACTCTGCAGAACCAGCCACAACCAGACACAAATTTCCCTCTTCGGTTTCTGAAAGGGTTGGGAATATTTTTATATTGTTATCAACCATTCCCACTCTAACGCCTGCAATTGGAGTAAAAAATGGAATATCTTCCGATAGACACAAGGCACAAGAAGCAGCAGTAATTGCCATAACATCTGCATCATAAGTATCATCAGCAGAAATAACAGTATTTATGACCTGTATTTCGTTTTTATAATCTTTTGGAAAAAGAGGCCTTATAGGCCTATCTACAAGCCGTGCGCATAAAATTTCTTTTTCGGTTGGCTTGCCTTCTCTTCTAAAATATCCTCCGGGTATTTTTCCTGCAGCATAAGTTTTTGCAATATACTCTACTGTGAGAGGAAAAAAATCTGCCTCTTCAGATTCATTTCCAGCACATGCGGTTGACAACACCATTGTGTCGCCAATTCTCGCCACAGCTGCACCACTTGCCTGTTTGGCAAATTTGCCTGTTTCTAATGCAATTTTTATTCCATTGATAGTAGCCTCAACTTTATGATATCCCATTTTAAAATCTCCTAAAATTCTAAGAATATTTATTTTCTAATATTAAGTTCTTTAATTATTGTTCTGTATTTTTCTATATCATTATTTTTTAAATAATTTAATAATTTTTTTCTTTTTTCAACCTGTTTAAGAAGCCCCATTCTTGAATGGACATCCTTCGCCTGTTTTTTTACATGCTCTGTTAGTTCGTTTATCTGTTGAGTAAGAATAGCAATTTGAACACCAATATCACCAGAATCGGTTTCATTTTTGCCATATTTTTTAACTATGGCCTGTTTCTTCTCTTTTGTTAAAGGCATATTTTTTCTCCTGAGAAAAAGTTTTTAATTATGTTGATATCTTCATTTATTTTTTTAACCATTTTATCTTTTGAACTAAAAGATATGTCTTCTCTTATATAATCGTAAAGCCAGATATTGGCACTATCGCCTTCTTTGGGTTCTTCTTTAGAAAAGTTAATTTCGTAAAACTCTATTCTAAAATCTTTTTCTGAAAAAGTAGGGCATTTTCCCAAATAGCAAGCACCAATCCATTGCCTATTATTGTATTCAAGAACACCTGCATAAACACCCGATGGCGGTAAAAGCTTATACTTATTTGACACCCTAAAATTTATTGTGGGGTAACCAAGTTCTGTCCCACGTTTTTTTCCTGTAATTCTTTCCCCTTTTATAAGATAGGGATGTCCTAACATTTCTCTTGCTTCCTTTATTCTTCCTTCTAAAATTAACTCACGAATATTAGAAGACGATACTTTTTTGTTTTTTTCTGTTATATCGGGCATAAAAAAACAATCAATATGATTTTTTGCTATAGCAGATTGCAAAACATTTTTATTCCCTTCTTTATTCTTTCCAAACGCATGGTCATCACCTAAAATCCATTCTTTTGCATTAAATTTTTTAATTATTATATCTTCTATAAATTCTTTATATGAAATTTGAGAAAACTTTTTTGTAAATTTTATCCAAACCAAAAAATCTATACCAAAAGATTCTATTAGTAATGCCTTTTCTTGTAGAGTGGTTAGAATCTTGTAATTTTTTTCTGGATACAAAACTGTTTTGGTATGAGGTTCAAAAGTTATAACAATACTGTTAAGTTTTTTTTCTAATGAACGATTATAAAGTTCTTTTAATAAAATTGCATGCGCCTTATGAACCCCATCAAAATTACCAACAGTAATCACCGAACCTTTAATATTATATGAAAAATTTTTATATTCAATTAACATCATATTCTATTCCAATTATTGTCTAAGATGTAATAAGCACTTTCTGCGGATGATAAAAGCCATTATTAGTTTTTGTTAGCAAGGCAACAGGTTCTCCATCTTCTTTATATGCCACAAGAGTTTCATTGTTTATATTAACATTAATATCTCTTCCTTTTACAATACATTCCTGCTCTTGTTTACTTATGGTTATAGAAGGAATATTGTTTAAAACCTCTTTTACAGGCTTTAAATATCTAAATGGATCTTTTTTAAGTTCTTCTATAGAAACAGCATTACAAACATCAAAGTTTCCAACAGATATTCTTCTGATAGAATCTGCATATCCAAAAGTATTTAACTTTCTGGCAATATCTCTTGCCAATGCCCTTATATATGTTCCCGAAGAACAATCTACCTGTAAGACTGCCTTTGCACTTTTTTTATCATAAGAAACCAATTTTATAGAAAAAACAAAAACATCTCTTTCTTTCAGGTAAACATTTTCTTTTTTTCTTGCCAGTTTATATGCTCTCCTGCCATTTATTTTTATTGCAGAATAGGCTGGTGGCACCTGCTTTATTGGGCCGGTAAAAGACTGAAGGACATAAATAATTTCTTTTTCCTCTGGAATTCTTTCGCTTTTGCAAACAACTTCACCCTCAGAATCTAATGTGTCTGTTTCTGCTCCAAATGTCAATCCAAAAATATAAGTTTTTGGCTCCTGTGGTAATAAATAAAGCAGTCGGGTTGCTTTTCCCAAACCACATATTAAAATACCGCTGGCAAGAGGATCTAAAGTGCCTAGATGACCCACTTTTTTCTCCGCAAATAATTTCTTTATAAATTTTATAATTCCAAAAGAACTGGGTCCAGACGGCTTATCTATAAATAAGAATCCATTATTCATGACCAATTCTCGCTATTTCTTTTTCTAAGATATTCAGCATAATTTCTTTTGCATCTTTATAAGGTTTCTTCATCGTACAACCAGCAGCAGAAAAATGACCACCTCCGCCTTCTATGTTCTGAGCAATTTTTCCTACATCTATTTTGCCTTTGGATCTAAGAGAAAAATGAGTTTCTGTTTCGTTATATTTAATAAGCATGCCAACTTCTACTTTTTCTCCAATTATTGTTAAATCTGCCATTCCTTCGGAGTCCCCATAGGTTGCGCCGAGTTCTAAAATAAGGTTATAAGGCATTTCCATAACACATATTTTTCCATCAAGATAAAAAGAAAGAGTTGACCATATTTTTGACTGAAGAAGTAATCCGTTTGTAGAAAAAGAAGCATATATTTTATCATATATTTTAGAACTGTTTGCGCCTCTGTCACTTAAATCTGCGCACATTCTAAAAACTTTTCCGTTGGTATTTAAAAATCTAAAGGCACCTGTATCTGTTAATATTGCAGTAAATAAATCTTCGGCAACATGATCTGGTATGTCAAGCTTTTTGCTTACAAAATATTCATAAATAAGTTGACCCGTTGCGGCATAATCTGGTTTTACTATATTTAAATTACCAAAAAAAACATTATCACGATGATGATCTATATTAATTGTTTCTTTACAAATTTCTTTATACCCTTTCCAGCCCATTCGTTCGGGATTTGAACAATCTAAGGCAATAAGAATATCAAAAAAATTATCTGGTTTTTCCTGCTTAATCATATTGGAATTTTTTAAAAAAGAAAACTTGCATGGCAATGAATCGTGATTGTAAATATATGCTATCTTTCCCAAAGAAGTTAAATACCAATACATTGCCAATTGTGAACCTATGCAATCGCCATCTAATCCTATATGGGATGAAATTAAAAAAGATTTATTATTATTTATTAATGAATCAAAATCAGACCAGATCATCTTTTATTTCTTCAAGAAGTTTATTTATTCTCTCGCTTTCTTCCAAAGAATTGTCTAATTTAAAATATAGCCGTGGCACAAATTTCATTACGATTTTTGTGGCAACATAATGCTGAATAAAAGGCGCTGCATGATTAAGAACTTTTATAACCGATTTTTTTTCTTCCATCTCACCCATCATACTTACAAATACCGTTGCATTCCTGCAGTCTGATGCAAGACGAACTTCGGTTATTGTAATAACTTCTGGAATTCTTGGATCTCGCATTTCTTCTGCAATTGCCACGCCTATTTCTCTCGTAAGTTCTTCTTTTAACCTTTGCAAATGCCAGCTCATTTAGTTATTCCTTGAGATTATTAACAAAAGCGAACTAATTCTTTGTTTAATCATAAAACTATATATTGAGCTTTCTTGCCATTTCCACTTCTTCGTATAACTCTATGCGATCGTTCTCTTTAAAATCGGAAAAATTTTCAAGTGCGATTCCGCATTCCATCCCTGCCAAAACCTCACGAACCTCATCTTTGTATCTGTGAAGCGATAACACTTTTGTATTTGCTATTTCAACATCATCGCGTATAACTCGAGCCTTTGCATTCTTTTTGGCAGTACCAGACTCAACATAACATCCCGCAACTACTCCGATTTTTGATACTTTAAAAACCTGTTTTACCTGTAATTGAGCAACAATATTTTCTTTTATTTCTGGCTCAAGCAAACCTTCCATTGCTTTTTTTACAGCATCTATACATTCATAAATAATTCGGTATGTTCTTATTTCAACGCCTTCTTTTTTTGCAAGCTCCCTGATCTTGCTGTTTGGGCTCAAATGGAATCCAATTATAATTGCATTAGAAGCAAGAGCAAGATTTATGTCTGATTCTTTTATTGCACCAACACTTTTATGTATTACATTTACCTTAATCTCGTTTGTAGATAATTTTTCTAGCGAAGCAGCAAGAGCTTCTACCGAACCATCAACATCGCCTTTTATTATAAGATTAAGATTTTTTATACTGCCAGCCTTTATCTGCTCATACAAATGATCAAGAGAAACACTCCCCATTCGTCGCATTTCTCGTTCTTTTTGAGCAAGTCTTCTTCTTGCACTTATTTCTCTTGCTTCTTTTTCATCTGCCACGACTTTAAATGAATCGCCTGCCTGAGGTGTTCCCGAAAGACCTAAAACTAAAACTGGTTGAGACGGTTTTGCAGTGTCTATACTAATACCACGGTCATTAAATATTTCCCGTACTCTTCCATAATGTATTCCGGTAACAAATGCATCTCCCTTTTTAAGAGTACCTTTTTGAATAAGAACTGTTGCAACAGGCCCTTTACCTTTGTCTAGTTCAGATTCTATAACAACACCTCTTGCCCGGCCTTCGCTAGTTGCCTTTAAATCTAAAATCTGTGTTTCTAAGGAAAGAATTTCTAAAAGTTTATCTATGCCCTGTCCTGTTTTTGCAGAAATTTCAACGCAAGAAACCTGACCACCATAGTCTTCTACAAGAACATTATAATTTGCCAATTCACTTTTAACACGGTCAACATTTGCAGTAGGAAGATCTATTTTATTTATTGCAACAACAATAGGAACATTTGCTGCCCGTGCATGATCTATTGCCTCTTTTGTTTGCGGCATTACTCCCGAATCTGCCGCAACAACAAGCACTATTACATCTGTAATTTGAGAACCTCTTGCTCGCATTGCGGTAAAAGCCTCATGACCGGGGGTATCCAAAAATGTTATTGTTCCATGCGGCGTTTTAACTTCATAAGCTGCAATATGCTGGGTAATACCTCCTGCTTCTTGTGCAATAACATTTGTTTTACGAATATAATCAAGCAAAGATGTTTTACCGTGATCAACATGTCCCATAACAGTTACAACAGGAGCTCTTGGCTCCAATTTTCCTTGAACAGTCTCTTCTTTAATCTCATCTTCTTCTGATGCATATTCTGTCATAAGTTTTGCAGTGTAACCAAATTCATCTGCAACAAGTTCTATTGTTTCAAAATCAAGTCTTTGATTTATTGTAACAAACAATCCCAATTCAAGACACTTGGCTATAACCTGTGATGGCTGAACCTGTATCATGTTGGCAAGTTCTGCAACAGTTACAAATTCACTAACATTAAGAATTTTCTTCTGCTCTGTATCTTGTGTTTCTTTTGAAGCTTTTGCTTCTTTTTTATATTTTTTTCTTTCAAGTCCCGACCCTATTTTGGCAAGTGTTTTTTTAATATTGGCTTTAAGTTCCATTTCATCTATTTCGGGGGGCTCGGTTTTTTTCTTAAAGCCTTTCTTTTTGTCTTTTCTAAATTCGCGTCTGTCATCTCTTTTTTCAAATTTCTCTGCTTCATGTGTTTCTATATAGTAGGCTGGAGATGTTTGCATAAAATCGGCAGTTTTTATTCTGCCACCTTCCTCTTTTTTATATTCTACTCCAATATGCTCCCTAACTTTGACTTTTTGTTCTTTTATATCCTGAATTTTATTAACAGCTTCCACATTCTGAGAAACATTAACAGCAGATAAATCTTTTTGTGGTTCGGGTTTAATTTCAACTTTTTCTGGTTTAGCAATAAAATCTTCTTTTGCCTTTATAATCATCTGTTTTTTACGTTCGTATTCTTTTTTTATTTCTGCTCTCTCCGATTCAAATCTTTTCTTTATCTCTTCACGAAGATTTTCATCTACAGTGCTCATGTGACTCTTTACAGGTATACCCATTTGTCTTAGCATCTGTACAAGAGCCTCGCTTGATACCTTAAACTCCTGAGCCAGTTTATATACTTTCTCTTTTGCCATTTTTACCTCTGTTTTTTATTAACTCGTTTTACGAATTACCTTTCTTCTTCTGAGTTATATAATTCGTCTTCAGAAAGATCCGATTCTGCAGTTCTACCCATTTCGGGCTCTATCTCAAGTTCTGACTCAGAATCTATTTCAACAGCATCTTCAATCAGCGACTCTATAGGAGCATTGTCGTTATTTAGTGATGCCTCTTCTTCGGTTTCATCCAAACTTACTGTTTCTGGAAAAGGCGAAGAAACATCTTTTTCTTCGGTTTGTAACTTAGAGCTCTTACCGCTTATAATAGCATTTCTTTCTTCTTCTGAAAAAGCTGCAAATTCTTGGTCGCTGTAAACGTCTATATCTTTTTCTATCATTTTTGAAGCCAGTTTTATATTCTGGCCATCTTTTCCAATAGCCTGAGCAAGATCTTCGTCTCTTATTATAACAACAATTTTATTATCGCTTACCGGAATAACTTTTTTTACCTCTGCCGGTGCAAAAACCCTTCTAACCAAAAGAGACAATTCGTTTGTCCAGTTTATTATATCTATGCGTTCATTTGACAGTTCCCTTACTATTGCCTGCACTCTGTTACCCCGCATTCCAACGCAGGCGCCAACCGGATCAACTCTGTCGTCGCTTGTTGTAACTGCAATTTTTGACCTGACCCCAGGATCTCTTACAACCTTAACAATTTTTACCGTCTTATCAAAAATCTCTGGAACCTCCAGTTCAAAAAGCCGAGCAAGAAACTCGGGCGCTGTGCGGGAAATAATTATTTGAGGACCTTTTGAATTGTTCTTCACATCAATAATACAGGCTCTTATGTTATCTCCCTGACGATACCTTTCTTTTCTGATTTGTTCTTTATATGGAAGAATTGCCTCTGTTCTTCCCAAGTTTACAAGAATATTGCCTTTATCTATCTGCTGAACCTGTCCTGTAACAAGTTCGCCTATTCTCTCGCTGTAATCTTTAAATATTTTTTCTCTTTCTGCCTCTCTTACCCTTTGCATTATCACCTGTTTGGCTGTTTGTATTGCACTTCTGCCAAATCTTTCTATATCCAACTCTTCAATAAGCTCATCTCCAACTTCCAGCTGCGGGTCTATTGCCTTGGCATCCTTTAATGATATTTCCTTTTCGGGATCAACCACATTTTCTACAACAATCCTGCGAGTATATACTTCTATTTGGCCTTTCTCTTTATCAACTTTTACTTCTATATTTATTGGATTGCCAAGATATTTTTTTGCGGCATTTACAAGAGCTTCTTTAAGTGTGTTTATAACAAGATCGGGACTTATGCTTTTTTCTTTTGTAACACCCGATAAAGCCTGCACGATATCAAGTGCCTTTGCATTTTCTTTATTCTTCTTTTTCATTCTCACTTTCCTTATTAAATTATTTAAAACGAATGTCTAATCTCGCACTATTAATTTTTTCTAGAGGAATCTTAACCTCTTTATCGTCGTCTATATCAAGCAAAAGAATATTATTTGTGCAAGATACACATTTTCCTATATATATTGGAAAAGGTTTATTTTCTGACTTTAATTCTACTTTAACATAATGGCCAATAACATTGTTAAAATCTTTTTGTGTTATAAGAGGTCTGTCTGCGCCCGGCGAAGACACCTCTAAAGTATATGGAGTATCAGAAAAATTTTCTACATCAAGAAGCATAGAAATCTCGTTGCTTACTCTTTCGCAGTCGTCTATTGTAACTCCTCCTGCTTTATCTATAAATATTCTTAAAACAGAATGCTTTCCTGCGCGTATGTATTTTATATCGTACAATTCCATACGCATAAACTTTAGTTTTTCCTCAATAAGAGGCTTAATTTCTTCTAAAGTCATTATAAAAATATCCTTTTTTAATAAAAAACGGGCTTTCGCCCGCAAGCTCAATAGCACCCCAAACTTATAAAATTAATATATTACACGGAACAAGGTAATGACAATTATATTTTATAATTTTAATAATTCTTTTTTACCCAATTTAATGCTTCATTTTTTGTATTTAATCTGTCTTCAAGCTGAAGTTCGTAAACATCATCAAGTATTTTTTTAAATAATGGGCCCGGAACAAAACCAAGAGCAATTAAGTCTTTCCCTGTAACCAGAGGCTTTGGTTTAATTTTTTCTAAAGAGAGTTCTTTTTCTTTCTCTTTTAAAAATAAATAATTTGAAATGTCGCCATGGCTGGCAAGACAATCGGCACGATGCACTTCTAGTTCTTCTTTTAAAGTTTGCCGTGAAAGGAATTTTTTTAAAGTAGAAATACGCATTTTTTTTACATTCATAAAATTCATATGATTTTCTATTATACTACAAACATCATTAATCAGTTGAGATGGTGCCTTTAATCTTTTTAGCACCTTTTCTGCAATACTGGCACCAACCTTATCATGGTTAGAAAATCTTATTCTGTCGCTTATGGACATGGTTTTTGTTTTTCCTATATCATGCAAAAGAACTGCGAATGCAGATGTTCTGGTAGGGTTTTCTAACATATCTAAAGCCCTCACCGTATGCGTAAATACATCGCCCTCTGGATGAAATTCTTTAGGCTGATCAATGCCAATAGTATCTTCTAATTCTGGAATTATATATTTGAGAAGCCCGCTTTTTTGTAAAAGTTTTACTGCCCTGCCACGGTTTTTTGCAACAAGCATTTTCTCCAGTTCCATAAATATGCGTTCGGCAGATATTTTTTTTATTTCTAAAGCATTTTTCTTTATAGCCTCCCATGTATTTTCTTCTATGGTAAAATCAAATTTTGCACAAAAACGTATTGCCCTCATCATGCGTAAATAATCTTCACTAAATCTCTTATATGGATCGCCTATTGCTCTTATAATTTTATTTTTTATATCCGATTTTCCACCAACATAATCTATATAAATATTTTTAAGAGGATCATAAAACATTCCATTTATAGTAAAATCCCTGCGCAATGCATCTTCTTTTTCACAAGAAAACTCTACATTCTCCGGATGTCTGCCATCTTTATAATTTAAGTCTTTGCGAAAGGTTGCAACCTCAAACTGCATTCCATTATGATTTACTCTAACAACACCAAACTGTTCACCAACAAGCACGACATGAGGAAATATTCTGCATACATCTTTAGGAGTTGCAGATGTGGCTATGTCTATATCGCCTTTTTCTAAAAGTCCCATGACGCTATCTCTAACATATCCTCCTGCAAATAAAGAACGAAAGCCGTTTTTTACAAGTGACTTTATTATTTCTTTTGCTGCCTTTAATTTATTATCTTCCATAAAAATATTAATCTTTCCTTTTATTTAAATTTAATTTATATTGACAAACAACGTGGTAAAAAACCATCTTAAATAAAAGTATTATATTTTCTCAAACAAAAATTTATATTATCAAACATTAGGAGGATAAAAATGAGAAATGCTTTTAAAATCTTATTGTGTTTAAGCGCAGTAATGCTCTTGTCTTATTCCTGTTCTTATATTTCGTCCGACGTATCAAAAGGTAACAAAGCCTACAATCAGGCAAAAAAGGCAGAAGGGATTAACAAACGGCTACTAGAAAAAAGGGCATATATTTTCTTTCAAAAGCATTATAATGCTACATCAGATAAATCAAAACTTAATTTGGATTTTAGACGCAAATTTATAGAAATGAGCCTTGTGAGAGCAAACATGGTTTTGTTGGAAGGAACTTATGACATGGATGCAATAAAGCTATTTATAAGAGACATAGATAGCTGCCTCACAAAAGAAATTCCATCTGAGGTAAGACAGGAATATGCAAAATTTCTTCTCCTTATGGCCGATTCCAGCATAGCAAGAAACAAACTGGATGAAGCATTAGAATGGATTGCCAAGGCACAGAGCGTTGTGGATGATCCATCACCAATGGAAGCAAAACGTAAAGAAGTTATTGCAGACTTTACAAAACAATATTTTGAATTAGCCTCTCAGTCTTATGCAGAAGGAATAGACAATAAAAACGAAGAATCACTGGTAAAAGCAGAATATTACATTCAGCTTGCAATGGTTTACGATCCCAAATACCCAGGTGCAGAAGATCTCTTAAGTAAAATAAGAAAAGCAAATGTAAACACCTATTCGGGATATGCACGGGTTATAGAAGGAAAACTTGATCCAAGAGTTAACAAATACGACATTTATCTTGCTGTTGTAAGCGGAACAACAAACATGACACTCTCTATGTTTAATTATTCCTATAATCCGCTGCGCCTTAAGGCAGAAGATTTTTATCTTGTTGATGTAAACGGTGAAAAATACCGTGCACTTCCTTCTTCTAAAATTGATCCAGAAATTCTTGATACCCAACACGAGACTAAAAATTTAAAGCTCGTATTTCCAAAACCAAAAGCAGAAATTAAAAAAGTGGTTTACGAAAATGGTGAGCACTATACAGAGAAAAACTTCTTTTAATTTTATTATACAAACTTTAAAAAGGCGAAGGAATAATCCTTCGCCTTTTTTTGTATCTGTGTTATGCTTCTAAAAATAATTCTTAATTTATTTTTTTCTTTTTTTATTTTCTTTTTATTTACATGTGACAAACACCTCACTCCCGTAATACCTTATGTCCCTTTGGTTGTTTTTAGCGGTTGTTTTGACTATAACAACACAGGTTCCTGTACGCCAGAAACTCTTTGGGGAAGTTTTTTAAATCCTAATAAATGCTACTTTTCTTCTGATACTCTTAATTTATACTTTTACACAAAAGATTACTCTTCTGGTTCCACTTGTAGTGGCAAGATGATAAGATTTCATATATTTAAAACAGATTCTTCTTACATTGTAACAAAAGATGCAATTTGTCATATATCCGACTGCGCCACAGGTCCTTCTAATCTTTCTTACGAAGTTACGCCAAAAGATACCATAAATACCGATTTTTTCCTAAGAATGAAAATAAACTTGCTTTCAAAATCTATTAATGATTCAATTGATTTATCTGAAATAAATATTAAGCCTCACAATCTTTCTGGTAATATGGGTCTTACTATTACAAAGGGATTTATTAGAGGGAGAATTGGAGAAAAATATTAGTTGTGTATTGTTCTTAAATTGACAAATGTTAAATAATAAAACACATATCTTTGATTAAAAATTACTTAAATTATTAAAGATTCAAAATAAGTTATAAGATGAGACATACAAAATTTTTCTATCAATAATATGTCAAAGAGGCTTTTCTTTTGAACCTTGATTAGATGATATTTATTTTAAGGATAAATAAATTTAGGGTTATATAAATTAAAATCCTAAAAAACAAAAAGAATAATTTATTAATTTGTTTTCTCGTTATAATTTTCACTTGTACAAAAAACTAAAAATATTAGGGATTATAGTGAGTAACCAGAAGGAAAATATTATATTTTTTTCAAGGAAATCTAGATTTACTATCATTGGAGTAAAAAATCATTAATAAATTAAAATTAGAAGCCCTTTAAATATTCTAAATCTGAACTTATAAAATGTTGAATAAACAAATTTATTAAAAATGGAGAATTCACGCAAAATTGGTATAAACGAAATAATTCTTATATGAACGAGTTAGGCGTAATTTTAAAACCTGCCTTTCACCGAAAGGAAACCGTAAATTATGACAAAGTTGTTGCCTTCGTTTAACTTCATAATAGGACGGAAAGATATATTGAAATTGCTACGCAACTTTCAGCTAACGAAAGTTAAAAAAATTTTTTTCTTATTTTTATGGGCTTAAAAATAAAAAGATTTATAATGATATAAATATTGAGGTAATAATATGACCAAAGAACAAAAATTTTATAAAGCTCTGCAAGATGTATTTATCGGTGCCAAGATTGAAGGACAAGGTGGATTTGTTAATTTGATGAGAATAAAATCAAACTACTACCGCAAGATTGAGGATATTCTTAAAAAAGATATTGAATCAGCGCTAAAAAGCCACCCGAAATTTAGAGATGAACTTTTTGACAAGCTCTATTCCTTTTTCAGCCGTTATTTTACCGAAAGTGGTTCAATCTATTTCAATTCAACGCCGTTTCATAATAATGTGTATGAGAAAGTTTATACAGATGACAAAGATGTGATTCTTTTCTGGAAAACTCAGATGCTTTACTATGTAAAGACAGATAGAATTTTTAGAAGTATCCCCATAGAAATCCCCTCTGATAGAGGTGGTGGGGGTGTTAAATTCTATTTTGATGCAACAACTATAGAAAATAAAAAAGCCAACGAAAAACGCAGTTTGATTTATGAATTAAAGGAAATACAAGAAGATAAAACTATTGTTTTTAATGTTTATTATTCTGAAAAAGGAAGAGTAACTAAAACAGATGATATAGTCAAAGAAATAAAGAGAAAATCAATAAATATTGATGAAGAGACATTAGAAAGAGCTTTTAGAATATTTGAAAAACAAAGCGAAGTAGATTTCTTCATAAACAAAAATGCAAAAGCATTTTTACAGGAACAGTTTAAACTCTGGAGTTATCAATATTTTTGGGAAGGAGCTAAGGAATGGACAGCAGACAGGGTAAATCAGTTGCAGATATTAAAGGATATAGCATTTAAGATAATAGATTTTGTGAGTCAGTTTGAAGATGAATTGGTGAAGATATGGAACAAGCCAAAATTTGTGAAGAACTCTAATTATGTGATTACTTTGGATAGAATTTACAAAAATTCCCCTTCTATGAAGGAGTGTCAGGCGAAGCCTAACGGGGTAGTTAAATGGTATGATTTGCCGTTTAATCCAGAACTTAAAGAAAGAGCAAAAGAGTTGCGGAAAGCTGGAAATTTATCCGAAGTATTGCTTTGGGAACAACTAAAAAATAAACAGCTTTTAGGTTTGGACTTTGACAGACAGAAAATTATTGGAAATTATATTGTTGATTTCTATTGTAAAAATTTAGGAGTTGTTATTGAGATTGATGGAGCAAGTCATAACGATAAAGTTGAATATGATAAAAAAAGAGATGAGTATATAAAATCTCTTGGATTGAAAGTCATACATATTTCCGATTTAGATGTAAAGAAAAATCTGGAAGGAGTAATGGTATATTTGGAAGAAGAGTTAACACCCCTAACCCCTCTAAAAGAGGGGGAAGGAACACCCCTAACCCCTCTAAAAGAGGGGAAAGGAACACCCCGTCAGACTTCGTCTGACACCCCTCTAACAGAGGGGAAAGGAACACCCCGTCAGACTTCGTCTGACACCCCTCTAACAGAGGGGAATTTGGTGGAGCGAATAATAAAACACCCAAATATCAATCAGCAGATAAAAGAATGGCAAGAGCTTGGCATTGTAGATGAAAATTTTAAAGTAGAATATATTTTAGAAACCGATTTAATGGGCAAACATTTAGCAAAGAAATACGAGCATTTGCCTATTGATACAAAATATTTCAAAGATTTAGAGCTGGAAATTTTGAGTTTATTTGATGATTTGGACAATTCTCTTGACGGCTGGCTTATAAAGAGTGAAAATTATCAGGCATTAAATACAATTTTGCCAAAGTTTAAAGAAAAAGTGCAGACAATTTATATCGATCCGCCATACAATACTGGTAGTGATGGCTTCATTTATAATGATAAATTTCAGCACTCATCTTGGCTTACGATGATGGAGAATAGATTGAGATTAGCAAGAGAATTGATGAAGAATGATGGAGCTATTTTTGTAAGCATTGATGACCAGGAACAAAGTAAGCTTGCATCTTTACTTATAGAAATTTTTGGAGATGAAAACTTTGTTATAAATTTCATTTGGCAAAAAAAATATTCACCTGCTAATGATGCAAAGTGGTTCAGCGATAATCATGATTATATTATAGTTTTTGCAAAAAATAAAGAAGCTTTTAGACCCAATTTACTTCCAAGAACGAATGAAATGGATAAAAGATATTTTAACCCTGATAATGATCCAAGGGGACCTTGGAAACCTGGTGGTTTTTCTGTTAAAACTTATACCAAAGAATATGACTACCCTATTGAGACACCTTCTGGAAAAATTGTTTATCCACCGAAGGGAAGTTGTTGGCAAACTTCAAAAGAAAATTATTTAAAAAAATTAAAAGATAATCGAATATGGTTTGGTCCAAATAATGATTCTAAACCCCAAATCAAGCAATTTTTAAGTGAAGTGCAAAGTGGAATAGTATGTAAAAGTATTTGGACTTACGATGAAGTTGGTCATAATCAGTTATCTAGAATGGAAATTGTGAAATTATTTGGTGATTTTTCTTTTCCTACCCCTAAACCAATAAGTTTATTAAAACGTGTTGCTATTATTAGTTCTAAAAAAGATTCTATAGTTTTAGACTTCTTCTCAGGCTCTGGCACGACCGCACACGCAGTTATGAAACTTAATAAGGAAGATGGCGGAAAAAGAAAATTTATTTTAGTAGAGATGGGAGATTATTTTAATACAGTTATTATTCCAAGAATTAAAAAAGGTGCTTATTCTTTTAATTGGAAGGATGGAAAACCGCAAGATAGTGATGGAATAGGCGGCTTTTTCAAATACTACGAACTTGAACAATACGAAGAAGCTTTAGCAAATACAGTTTACGAAAATCACGATTTGTTTATTATTGGCGATAAATCACCTTATGAGCAATATGTGTTTATGAAAGACGAAAAGATGCTCAAAGCATTAGAAATAGACTACGAAAACAAGAAAGTAAAAGTTGATTTAAGCAAATTGTACAAAAACATTGATATAGCAGAAACTTTATCGAACTTAACTGGCAAATGGATAAAGAAAATAACTCCCCTTGCCCCTCTACAAGAGGGGAATGTGAGGGTAGAGTTTGAAGATGGTAGCGTTATAAATACAAGAGATTTGGATTATAAATTAATTAAGCCGCTAATTTGGTGGGAGTAAAATATGGAAAACATTTCAGAAATAGTAAAACAAATAACCATAGATGAGCTTAAAAAGTATGACATAGAAGTAAAGGGATTTTATCTTTTTGGAAGCAGAGCAAAAGGAACTTACCGCGAAGATAGTGATTGGGACTTTTTTGTGGTTATTGATAAAGATTTGAGCTTTCAAAAAAAATGGGATATAATTGATAAGATTAAAATAATATTAGCTAAATTGAAAATACCTAATGACATTATCTTAAAATCAGAAAAAGAAATACAAGAATCCAAAGATGATGTTGGTAGAATTACTTATTATGCCCTTAAGCAAGGTGTCTCAATATGAAAAAAGAGAAAATTGAAAAATGGATTTTGAAAGCAGAAAATGATTTAAAAATTGCAAAAGATGAGATTTTAACCGAAAATCCAGCAACAGATGCTATATGTTTTCATGCACAACAATGTGTGGAAAAATATTTAAAGGCTTATCTTTCTTTTATTGAAAAACCTTTTGGAAAAACTCATGATATTGCATTATTAATTGAACTATGTATTGAAGATAATAAAGAATTTAATTTCCTTTATGATATGATGGCTAACAAACTTACAAGATATGCTATTGAAATAAGATATCCAGATGATTTTTATTTTCCTTCTTTAGAAGAAGCAAAAGAGGCGATTGAAATTTGCGAAAAAGTAAAACAATTTATAATAAATAAATTAAAACAAATGGGAATAAGTTAATAAATAAAAAATATTTAGATTATAAATTTATTAATCCTTTAATTTAGTGGGAGTAATAGAGATAAGAAATATGAATACATTTCATAAAATTATAATTGGCGATTCTCGAAAAATGAAAGAAATCCCGGATAGTTCTGTACATCTTATTATTACATCGCCGCCATATTGGCAGTTGAAAGATTATGGTTCAGAA
>Ga0123519_10005814_pt1 | contig 19576 bp, 18 predicted proteins | sample YelNatPaOPRAMG02_FD_87396 | JGI IMG/M metagenome (GOLD analysis project Ga0123519, IMG submission 87396) | Hot spring microbial communities from Yellowstone National Park - Yellowstone National Park OP-RAMG-02 (version 2) | ecosystem: Environmental > Aquatic > Thermal springs > Hot (42-90C) ...
ATATATAGATGCTTGAGAGGTTTTTATTAGTTTTTAATTAATAAATCAGATTTAATATCAAATATTTCATGTTTAATAATTAAAACTAATTAAAATTAAATTTAATTTTTATGGAAAAAATAGCTTTTTGATAATAAATTTATTATTAAAAGAATAAATATTTTTGAGTTTAAAAAAGGGAGGGGATTTTGGTAATAATAAAAAAGTCTTTTAGTGAATATTTATTTTTAATATTAATTTTATTTTTATTTGAATCTGTTTTTAGCGAACATAATGTTATAACAGTAAAAAAAGGAATAGCAGCAGCAAGATTTGGGCCTGCAATTCTTGCCAAGGCAGATGCTTACTGGTATTATAACTGGAGAGTTTCACCAAATTCTGGAACAGTGCCGGCAGGAACTGTTGCTCCAGAATTTGTACCAATGATTTCCAAAGCATCAGATGTGACAGATGCAAATATTAATAATCTGAAAAATGCAAAAAATAATGGCACATATAAGTATCTTTTAGGCTTTAATGAACCAGATATATCAAGTCAGGCAAATATGACTGTTGATCAGGTAATATCTTTATGGCCAAGACTTATGGAAACAGGCCTTATTTTGGGTAGTCCTGCACCATCATGGACCGGAACATGGATAGATAATTTTATGACACAGGCAAAGGCAAAAAATCTTAGGGTAGATTTTTTATGCCTTCATTTTTATAGATCGCCTTCGGCTACAAATGTTATTAGCGAGCTTAAAAACTTTTTGACGAATGCTTATAATAAATATCAACTGCCAATATGGCTTACCGAATTTGGAGCTCCCGACTGCAGCAAATTAGGGTGGTGCGGTTCTGCTCCGCCACTCACTCAAGAAATTACAAATTCCTATGTAACCCAAGTAATATCAATGTTAGAAGATCTGCCTTTTGTTCAGAGATATGCGTGGTTTGTTGATGCGTCTCAAAGCGGTTTTGAGTTTTCTGCAATTTTTAACAGCTCAGGCGAATTGACCCAAACAGGCATAGTTTTTAGAGACGCAAAGGGAAGTTCATCTGTTTATACAATTAATAATCAACAGCAGAATATTTTCCAAAATGTTTTTTATAAAACTCAAGATGGCAGAATTGCTATTAGTTTGCCATTAAAAGAACAATATAATATTTCAATATATAATGCGCAGGGAAAGATTGTTTACTATAGGAGTGGTTTAGAATTATATAGTAAGTATGATATTTTTCAAAAAGCAAAAGGTATATATATAGGCAAGATTATATTTTCTGGGAAAGAAAGATCACAAAAAATTGTAATATGGTGACAGATGTTTAGACTATTTTTAATTTATACATTTCTTTTGCGCAATTATTAATATAGAAAAAGTTTTTATTTAATATGATAGGAAGCATAAAAGATTAAATAATATTTTTTGTTGTTATAAGATACTTCATGCAAACCTAACAAACCAGATTGTAAAAATTGTATTGTTAACAATGATTGTGAAAAAGTTCTGTAAGATGACATATAACAACGAGTTTAATGGATTTCATTCAAAAGTACCCTCACTCCATCCAAATTGCCGACAATTGGTTGGAGTGATAGAGAGTTTATTGGTTTTGTTTAATATTTTTGATATAAAAGAAGCGAGTTGACAAAAACAATTTTTAACAATAGATTTATTATAAAAAAGGTTATCCTAAAAGGATAACCTTTTTTTTGGTTTTTTTTAAAATAAATTATCTTGCAAGAATAAATGATTGTGATGATACTATTTTATCAGTATAAATTTTTAATATGTAATTTCCATTTTTTGCTATTGAACCATTTTCTGTTTTTGCATCCCATGTTATAAGATTTTTGCTTACTGGATAAAGTGTTTTAACTTTTCTCCCAATCATATCGTAGATTTCTGCAAATTTTATAGATTCATTTTTCCCTAAATAAATATTTGTTCCATTAAATTTTATGCCATTTCCAGTTATAGAAAATCTTACATAGCCATTTTTTGCAAGATTATAACCAATTTCATTTTTTTGGAGAACTGTAACCGCACTGGCATCAACAAGACCCGCACCGGGTCCAGTTGTTTTGGTCATAACCGTTGTATTTGCAGAAGCCGGATATCCAAATTGTGTTAAAAATTTATCAACTATAGCAGTATTTATTCCTCCTGATAATTTTGGTTTTCTGATATAATTGGTTGCAACATAGTCAACAGCACCAGCAAAAGTGCCCATCACAATAGCATTTGCATTGTTACCAGCACTTGTACCACCACTCCAATCCCCTGCATTACCAAGCCATGTTGAATCAACAATGCAAAGCTGCTGTTTTGCAGGATAATTTGCAGGAATATTGCCTATTAGATGGGAACATGCATTTGCTTTACACATTTTTACAATGCCCTCTGCCGCATTACTATCGGCATGACCAAAAGCAATGGTTGCAAAATGATTTTTTAAACACATTGTTACGCCGCTAAACTGATCATATCTGTCGTGGCCTTTATTAACAGCAATATTTACTACTATATCTGCGCCATTTAAAGCAGGAGATGCTCCCCAAGAAGTACCATCTGGAAATTTTACTGTGTCGCTTAAACCATTTTGAAACACAATACCCGAAGGTAGTGGTTTACCTGCTCCCATAAAATCAGCCGTTCCATAAAAACCATTGGGATTTACCTGACCGTCAAATATTATAATATTTGACGGTTGAACTCCTTTATCTACCAGAACCTGGACTATTTTTGCTACAATAGGAACGCATGGATGAAATCCTGCAAAAGCATTTACCTTTATTGCAACTTTTGCTGTTGGCCATGTTTTTGAAGATGGAATCTTAAATATTGTATTCCATGCATCGGTTACATTAGTTTTATTAGATAGCGCACAGGCTAGTTTATCCATATTAGTATAAACCGCATCATATCTAATTCCTGTTGTTGTGTTGTTGAAAGCTGCAAAACTATTTGGTGTAGGACTGGTTGAACTCCTAACCATGGATGTAGATGTAACTGTTCCGGCTGGAGCATCTTGAATATAAGCAACTCTCAGATTATCTATTTCTTGATTAATTTGAGTTGTGCTTAAATTTATAACGGTACAGTCAAATGTTGCACCTTTTGCTTTTTTTACAAAAGGTCCGGCTATAGCAAGTCCGGCAGCACCTGCCACAGATGCCTGTAAAAAATTACGCCTGCTTTTGGAAATTCTTAGATTACTCATAATTACCCCCTCTTTATTTTATGAATAAAATGTTAAATTTATTAATTAAAAAGAAATGTTAAGACCTATAATAAATAAATAATGCCTGCAGAATTGAATGTCAAGGTAATAAATAATTGGTTTTATTAATAAATAAAATTTATGTCTTTTAAAATTTATAATTACAATTATTAAGTTTAAATCAAAATGGATTTTTTTATAAAATCAAGAATATTATTGTATAATTTTTTTACTTCTTCTTCTGTTACCTGCGTTGTTCCTTTTTGAATGCCAAAATCTGATATCGTAATATGAGTAAAATCGGTAATTCCTGAATTAATTAATATTTTTTTTGCACAATGAATTGGGCAACCGTCAATAACAAGTGCCTTTTTACCGGCATTTTTATATTTGTCAATTAAGTTTTTATCTCCAATAGAAATTTTACTCAAGCAGTTCATAATAATATAACCATTTGAATCTAAAAGTCTGCAAATTTTATCGGCAAATTCACCAGTATTTGATGCACCCGAGCATGCTACTCCACGAATCTGATTAGATATGTTGTTCATAATCCTATCCTTCTTAAAACAAATTTTCAATTAAAGTTTCAAAATAATTTTATATTAAAAACTTGAGATATTATTATATAAATTCCAGCCAGAATAAATACCAGACCGCTAATTCTCCTTGCCCATTTTTCAAATATTGCTACTTTATGAAAAATCACACCAATAGCATGAGCAGAAAATGCTATAATAAAAGCAAACAAAATTACAGGCGCGGCTGTTCCTATTCCATAAAAAGCAGGTATAATAATTTTACTATTGTATTGCATTGCAAGTCCAAAAGTACTACCAAAAAAAAGAGCAGCAGATACCGGACAAAAAGAAAGCGCAAATAATGCACCTAATCCAAAAGAACCAAACAATCCACTATCTGCAATACGTTTTTGCGATTTTTCTGATAAAGTAAAACCAGAAGATGAAATTTTGATAATGTCTAACAACAATATACCTATCAAAACAAGAAATGGTCCCATAATAAATTTCATTTTCTGCTGCAGAAAAAAAGAAATTCCCGAAACCATTTGAGAACTAGAAACCAGAATTGCTCCCAGAATAATATATACTAAAGTTCTCCCTAAGGCATAAAAGATACCCGACAAAATAGAATAAGATGCTTTAGAAACATTTTTTCCTATAAAAGAAATTGCTGCAATATTTGTTGCAAGCGGACAAGGACTGATAGAAGTAAGAATGCCAAGCCATATAGCCATACCTATTCCAGCTAAAATAGATCCTGTTTCCATTGTGTGTCATCCTTTTAAGTAGTTTTTTATTTCTGCAATTACATATTCTTTAAACATATTGGGTTCTCGTAGATATTCCCAAACTTTGTCAAGATTTTTCCATTGTTTTTCTTTTCCGTCAAGTTTTTGTGAAAGAATTATAGATATCGCAACCAGACGGTAATCTTGAATGAAATGCTGATTTTGAGGTTCTTCTACGTTAATATGATGAAAAACAACAATGCCACTTTGTTTTTCTTTGCCAAGCTGTTCATCAATTGCCTGTTTTGTAAGTTCTTCCATTAAATTACAGCTAAAGCATCTGTATGTTCCATGAAAGAGATATACATCAATTGTTTTAGAATTTTTTTTCTCAGAAGAATTCTCAAGAATATTTTTAGAATTGTTAGTTTTTACCTGTGTAGATTGAGTTGTATCTTGTTTTTCGCTTTGAGATGTTTTATTAAATAAAGAATCGGTACTGTTTTTTATTATGCCAGATTCCGATTTTACTTTTTGGGATTTTGTGTCTGATTGCTTTGCACATGCCGGATTCTGGCTTATAATAAATACTATTATAAAGATATTTGTTATCGCACTTAAAAAAATTGAAATATTTTTTGACATATAAACCTCTTTCTTATTGATAGAACCTTTTAATTTAATTTAGATATTATAAAAATCAATTTAAGAAATTAATTTTTTTAATTCTTCTATTTTTGGTATTCTTCCTGCTATTTTAACTTCACCATCTATTGCAAGCGCTGGTGTCATCATTACATTAAATTTTATTATTTCATTTATATCTTCAACCTTGCTAATTTCGGCATCAATGCCTAATTCTTTAACTGCTTGAGCAGTAATTTCGTATAATTTTTTACATTTAGGACATCCGGTTCCCAGAATTTGAAGTTTTTTCATATTATCCTCCTTTTGTTTAATTAAAAAAATGGCCAAATATTAATCCGGTAATTGTTGCCATAACCACAACTAAAGTGACATAAGTAGCTGTTTTTTTGAATCCCATAATAGAATTTAGAACCAGCATATTCTGAAGTGAAAGAGCAGGTCCTGCAAGCAAAAGAGCCAAGGCAGGACCGTTTCCCATTCCATTAGCCATAAGCCCCTGAAGTATTGGAACTTCTGTGAGCGTGGCGAAATACATTAGCGCACCCACTATAGAGGCAAAAAAGTTGGCTCCCAAAGAATTGCCACCAACACAATACGAAATCCATTTTGAAGGTATTATTCCCTCATGACCTGCCCGGCCTAAAAAAAAGCCAGCAGCAAGAACCCCCCAAAAAAGAAGAGGAGTAATTTGTTTTACAAATTCCCATGTTTGAAAAAGCCAGTCGTTTGCTTCATTTTTTTCGGTTGCCGAAATTATTGCAAGTGATGCTGTTCCTATTGTAAAGGGAATAATTGGATTTTTATAAAAAAACAATATTGAGATTAATGTTAAAATACCGGCAGAAACTACTTTAATCCATCCAATACGAATAATAAAAATAAGAGTAAGAGAAAAAACAATTGCAAATAAAGAAGTAATTAACCATTTAACATTATAAATTGTATACCATAATCCCTGTGCTTCTAATGGTTTGCCCCAATTTGCAAACACAAGAATTCCTATCATTGAGGCAAAATAAATTACAGTTTGCCATAATGGACGAATTGACTGAACATAAGATGCAGACATTTGTGATTTAGATTTTGCAATTTCTTCTTTTTTAAAAATAAGATGCATTATAAGACCTATTATTATGCTAAAAAATATTGCAAAAACTGCACGAGCTAATCCCATTTTTATACCCAAAATACGCGCTGTAAGAATTATTGCTAAAACATTTATGGCAGGCCCAGAATAAAGAAAGGCAGAGGCAGGACCTATACCAGCACCCATTTTATATATGCCAGCAAAAAGTGGTAGCACCGTGCAGGAACATACTGCCAGAATCGTACCAGATACCGAAGCAACTCCATAAGAAAGAATTTTATTGGCATTTGCTCCAAAATATTTTAATACCGATTCCTGACTCATAAATACTCCTATTGCTCCTGCTATAAAAAAAGCAGGAATTAAGCAAAGCAAGACATGCTCTCTTGCATACCACTTTACTAAATATAAAGCCTCAAAAACAGCATTATCAAAGCGTTTAATGCCAATAGGAAGATAAAAAACAAAAAGAAATACAGATATTATTATTAAAAAAATTTTAATCTCTTTTTTCCAGTTCATAAAAGTTTCCTATTTGTTTAAAATTTTTTATTTTAGTTTGCAGAAAAATTTATTTAACAAGTGTAATTTGCTCTTTAATATTATTTTTTAAAATCTCATTAATACAAACAAAAAAATTTAATACGCATTTCATTTTTAAATGATAAAATATGCTGGTTCCTTTTTTGTTGGTATCTACAATTCCAGCATTTTTAAGTATTGATAGATGCTTAGAAACTGTTGATATGTCGGCACCAATTAGATTTGTAAGTTCACATACGCATTTTTCTTTGTTGGCAAGCTCGTTAATAATAAAAAGCCTTGTTGGATGAGCAAGAGCCTTCATTATTTTTGCCTGTGTTTTATACAAAGCAATGTTAGGTTTATTCATAAAATACTCCTTTTATATAGTATTTGGTAATTTGGAAAAATAGTAAATAAATTTATTGTTGTCAATTTTTATTTTAACATAATTGACCTAAATTAGTCTTTTTTTAATGTGACTTCGTCTTCTAAAAGCATAAAAAATTTTGGGGCAATAAAAATTGCCCATACTGCACTTGCTACAACATCCCAAACAAGAAGGAATTATTGTTGCTAATTTACAATATTTGGTGTTAAATAAAAATATTTAATTGGGTTTAATTTGTTTTGTATAGTTATTTTTTTATTTTTTAAAGTATATTTTTGTTTTTGCAAAAATTATTTTACTTAATCTTTAAATTTTAACATAATAAGCAAACCCAAAATTTTAAAAAAAGGAGTTTTTATGCATCATATAACTTTGTTTGCTTTAGGGGCCGGACTTATAGGCGTGATTTATGCGCTAATTACGGCTGCGTGGGTAATGAAGCAGCCCACGGGGTCAGATCGCATGCGCCAAATTTCTGATGCTATTCGCGAAGGTGCAACGGCATTTTTAAATCGTGAATATCGTACTGTTGCTATTGTTGCTGTTGTTCTTGTTATTCTTCTTTATTTTTTGGGATTATGGGTGTCTATAGGGTTTATTATTGGTGCATTTGGCTCGGCTTTAGCTGGTTATATAGGAATGATGATTACCGTCAGATCAAATGTTAGAACAGCAGAAGCTGCAAAAGGTGGTTTGCAAAAGGCTCTTACTTTAGCATTTAAAGGTGGTTCTGTTACAGGTCTTATGGTTGTTGGAATGGGACTTTTGGGTGTAACGGGTTATTATCTTATTGCAAAACTCATTCCGGGTGTTAGTGTTGAAGATAGATTTCATGCGCTCGTAGGTCTTGGATTTGGATGCTCTTTAATGAGTGTTTTTGCTCGTATTGCGGGTGGAATATATACAAAAGCCGCAGATGTTGGAGCAGATTTAGTAGGAAAAGTTGAGGCTGGAATACCAGAAGATGACCCAAGAAATCCTGCCGTTATAGCAGACAACGTTGGAGATAATGTTGGAGATTGTGCCGGAATGGCAGCAGATTTATATGAAACTTATACTGTAACAATAGTTGCCGCAATGCTTTTGGCAAAAACTGTTTTTGGTGCAGAAAGCAGATGGGTAGAATTTCCTCTTTTGATTGGAGGAATTTCTATATTAGCATCAATTATTGGAACCTTTTTTGTAAAAATGGGTAAAAAACAATACATCATGGGTGCCCTTTACAAGGGATTAGCTGTTTCTGGTGTTTTAGCAGCAATTGCATTTTATTTTGTTTCAGACATATTTATTAAAAAATTGTCGCTAGAGCAGCAGGTTTTTTCTGCTTTAAATGTTTTTTCTATGGCTCTAATAGGATTAATTCTCACAGGACTGATTGTTATTATAACAGAATACTTTACATCTACAAAATTTAATCCTGTAAAGCATATAGCAGCAGCAAGCCAAACAGGTCACGCTACAAATATTATTGCAGGTCTTGCAAATAGCATGAAGTCAACGGGACTTCCTGTTTTGGTTATTTGTGCCGCAATAATTGGTGCTTATTATCTTGGAAATGGCTATAATAATCCTGCGGCAGGACTTTTTGCAATTGCACTTTCTGCTGTTGCCATGCTATCTATGACAGGTATTGTTGTGGCAATAGATTCTTATGGACCAATTACCGATAATGCAGGTGGTATAGCAGAAATGGCAGAACTACCAGAAAGCGTAAGACAGGTTACAGATCCGCTTGATGCCGTTGGTAACACAACAAAGGCTGTTACAAAAGGTTATGCAATAGGTTCTGCAGGACTTGCGGCATTGGTACTTTTTGCAGAATATTCAAGATCTTTTGGAGTGGGACTTGCCTTTGATTTGTCTAATCCAAAGGTGCTGGTTGGTCTTTTTATTGGTGGTCTCTTGCCTTTTTATTTTGGTGCTCTTCTTATGGAAGCTGTTGGAAAGGCAGCAGGCGGTGTTGTAGAAGAGGTTCGCAGACAATTTAGAGAAATAGCTGGAATAATGGAAGGTAAGGCAAAACCACAGTATGGAAAATGTGTTGATATAGTAACAAAAGGTGCAATTAAACAGATGATGGTTCCTTCACTTATTCCTGTTGTTACACCTATATTAGTTGGATTTTTGCTTGGTAAAGAAGCACTGGGAGGAGTTCTTATTGGAGCAATCATTACAGGACTATTTCAGGCAATTGCAATGACAAGCGGTGGTGGTGCATGGGATAATGCAAAAAAGTTTATAGAAAATGGAAACTATGGCGGCAAAAAATCTGAGGCTCACAAGGCAGCTGTTACAGGAGATACGGTTGGAGATCCCTATAAGGATACAGCAGGTCCTGCTATTAACCCTATGATTAAGGTTGTAAATATTGTAGCACTCTTGATAGTTCCTTTAATTAAGTAAAAAAATCTAGATTTTATTTTATAAAAAAAGATGTTAGAATTATTATTTATTCTGACATCTTTTTTTATACTAGAGTTTGGTAAAAATACATAAAATTTATGTTTAATAGATTTAACAATAAGAATAATTTTTTGATTTTTTGAAATATTATATATGGTCAGTAAACATTAAACAATAGAAATATTATTTGGATATTTGAGTTGTAGAGGTTTTAAAATGAAGAAGTTATTTATTAATTTTAATAAAATAAAAAGATAGGAAAGGCGACGAGCGGAATTATTGAAAATAAAATATAGATATTTTTATAAATTCATAAAAATTTTACTTAAAAAGATTACATAAGCAATTTCACAGCGGAGAGCGTTGCAATTGGGGCGAGCGTGCAAAGCGAATAGCGGAGCACTATAGTGCGAGTCGCGTTGCAGTGGAGGGATCCTGCTAAAGCGGGAAACAGAAAAAAATATTTTTTAATTAAATCATCATTAATTAAGCTAATTAATACAATTTTATTTCTGATATCTCTACGGAAGAATACTTGTGTTGATCAGAAAAGCATTTTAAGAAAATGAGAGAAAAATAACGAGAGATTTACCCCAAAAGAAAAATATATTTTTATTATTATTTTTGTGAATTTTAAACTAATTTTTAACAATATTTATAGATTTTTTCTGAAAAACAAAATGCTTTTACTTTATTATAATTCTTAGTAAACTAACTTTATTTCCAATGAATAATTTGGGATAATTTATTCTTCCTATTATACCTAATAATAAATAAAAGCTTTTTATTATTAAAAATGGAATAATTTTAATTTAATTATTTATATGTCATAATTAATAAATAATTATTTTTGTTATGAGTAGTTTGATATAAATTTATATTTTTTGCAGTAAACTTATTTATAAAAGAAAAATTTATTAATAAAAATTATTTTTTGTTAAAACGTTTAACGAAAAGATTGATTTTTATTATTTATCGGTGTATTATTGATAATATAAGAAAAATATTTTTGAAAGGAAGATAGATATATGAATGAAAGTATAATTTTGCTTGGACTGGGTTTTGTTATTGGAGTTTTTCTTGCTTCGGGATTCTGGATTATTTTATTGGTAATTAACAAAGCAGAAAAACAGCTAAAAAAAGAGAAACATTTAGTAATTAAATCAATTACAGAAGAATCAGCAGAAGCAGATAAAATTTTATCCTCTGATGTTTCTAAAACTATGAGCGCCCACTCTTTGCGCTCCGCTTTGATGCCAAAAATAGAAAAAATACAAAAACTCATCACCAGTAATATGCATATCCTTGATATTTATTTTGTCAAATATATTGAATCAAAAATAGAATCTTACAAAGCTTCTTTTGAAAAAGAACAAGTAGTGGATTTTACCGTTGATAAATATCTTAGGGATTCAAAAACGAAAATTGCTCTTGCTAAAGAAGAAATAGAAGATATTAAAACAAAAATAGAACCACAAAAACAAATAGAAGAACCTGTAACTTATGCCGAAGCTCCTAAAAAGGTTTTGGAAGAAAAGAAAAAAGAAGAAGAACCTCTAAAAGAGCAAAAAGTTCCTATTATGCCTCAAACGGTAAGTGATATTGATTTGCGTACCGGAATAATTACTGTATCACCAGATGTTAAAGAAGAAACTCAAAAAGTTGTAACAGACAATATTTTGTTAAAAGAGTCTGAGCCTGTTGCTTTAGAAAAAAAGACTTTAGAATCTCATGATAAAATATTAATAACAGAAGAAGAATTTGATATAGAAAAAATATCGCCATCGGTTAGGAAAGTACCCGAAGCAAAAGAAATAAAACAGGAAAATATTGTTGTTCAAGATCATACAGAAAAAACAATGCAATGGGATAAAAGCGAACTTCTTCAACCCACATCAGAAACAATTTTGGTAGAGGGAGAGGAAATATCAAAGGTAAAAGAGGAGAAAAAAAGAGCTAAAAAAGAACAGAAAATAGAAGAATCTTCAATAATGTCAACTTCCCAAGCACAAGAAGGCGAAACAATAATAAGCGGAGAGGATATAGAGAATACATTAGATTCTTTTTTTGGATTAGGCGGAAAAAGCTAAGCTTGTAAGATTACAAAAATTTTTTAATAAAAATTCTCCAATATTATTATTTAAAAAAATAGTGATGTAATATTAAATAACTAATAAGTTACTTGATTTATATCTACTTTTTTCTCATATATTTAATTCCATTTTTGTTAACTATCATATTAAAATTGCCAATTGATAAATATTAAAAAGATGAATTATTTAATTTTCTTTTTTGGGGAAGTCTCTTATTTGCTGTATGGATTTTATTTTAATTTTTAATTATTTAATTATTTTAGGTGGAAGATGTCTCTTACTATTTTCTTTTTATGTTTCCTATTGGTTTGTTAGCTGCTTAATAAATTTTAGCATTTTTTATTTTTTTAAATATTTACAAATAAAATTTACTTTTTTTAGCCTACTTCTAATTCTGCCTGTGCATCCACAACATCACGATTAATAAGCTGTAAAGACTGATGCATAAGGTCTGATATAAAAGGGTCTGGCACAGCATCTCTTAGAGTCCGCAAAAGTTGAACTGTCATACGCAAAACACGAATCAAATCACCTTCTGGTACCCCAAAGGATTCAAGTTCAGAAAGTGTGCATCCATTCGCCCAAGAAAGAATAGGAGCTGCTAGAGCAAAATTACATTCTTTAATAGGAGAGTCAATGTTAAAATTTATTTCTTTTTGTCTTAATTTTTTAATAACATTTTCACCGCTAAAACGAATTTTTATATCCGAGGAAATAGAATATCTTTTTTTGTTATCTTCTATGATAAGACTGGATAATAAAACAGGTAACGTGTATGGAGTACATTCTTCAAAGCTTCTGGAAAAATAAAGTTCTGCCGCCTGAATTTCGTAACCATTTACAACCATAGCAAGCTTTCCTTTAGGAGTTAATTTCTGGGCATCAAGAAAACCTGTTGCCTGGAGAAAATCTATTCTGTTTTTAATTTGTTCTTCTTCTAACCTGTACGAATGAGTATATGCAAAATGACCTTTCCTGTAATTGCGTAAACTTTTTTTAAAAATCTCAAAAGCATCTTCGCCCAACTGGCTGTAAAGAGCAAGAATAGTAGAATAAGATGCAAAAAATTTGCTTGTAATATTTTCGTTTTTATTAGACAATATTCTTTCTATTTCTTTTGGGTCTGTTGCTTCGGGAATTATTTGAGAATAAACGTATCCAACCTCATCCATTCCCCTGCGGCCTGCTCTTCCTGCCATTTGATTGTATTGTCTTGTCATAAGATATTTAAATTCAACACCGTCAAATTTTTCTAAAGAATCAAATACTACAGTTTTGGCAGGCATATTAACACCAAGTGCAAAAGTTTCGGTACAAAATAGGAGCTTAATAAGCCCATAAGAGAATAATCTTTCAACAATTTCCTTTGCAGCAGGCAATATCCCGGCATGATGATAGGCAATACCACATAACCATAAACTTTTCATTGCCAAGAGTCTCTCATAAGATTCAAGCTTATATTGTCTTACAAGGTCTTCTACAATAGCCTTTACTTTCTCCTTTTCTGTATTTGTTAAAAGCATGAGTCTTGAGTGCATATATGCATTACGCTCACATGCATTTCTGTTAAAGCAAAAATAAAGAATTGGATATTGTTTCAAATTAACAAGATGCTGAATAATATTTCGTGAAGAGGGCTTTTTCCTTAAAAATTTTTTTCTTAGAGAAGGATTTCTTCTATATAATCTTTTGACATCTTTTAAAGTTAAAATTTTATATTTTGGGCTGTATAAAAAATGTTTAAGTGGAACAGGTCTTCTTTTTTCTTCTATTACTGTTATTTGTGTATTTCTAACCTTTTCCATCCAGTTTGCAAGTTCATAAATATTTGGTACAGTAGCAGAAAGACACATAAATTTGATATAAGATGGTGCCAAAATTATGCTTTCTTCCCAAACTGTTCCCCGCTCCGGGTCATCAAGATAATGAATTTCATCAAAAATCGCATAATAAACATCGTTTAATCTAGGCGAATTTTCTAAGATAAGATTTCTAAAAATCTCGGTTGTCATTATTAGAAGTTTTGCTTCGGGATTCATAGAAACATCGCCTGTATGTATTCCAACATTATTTTCTCCAAACCGTTTTTTGAAATCCCTAAACTTTTGATTTGAAAGTGCTTTTATTGGAGCTGTATATATTGTTCTTTTCCCGCGATTTAGTGAAACCTCTATTGCATATTCTGCTATCAATGTTTTTCCGCATCCAGTAGGCGCGGCAACAATAAGCGATTTGCCTTCGTTTATAGCCTGAACGGCTTTTTCCTGAAACTCATCTAATTTAAATCCTAGATAATTCACAGCACATCCGTAAGAAATGAATAAAAATATGCAGCTTTATCAAAATACTTGATATTATAGATATATTTCAAATATCAATAGATTTTTGCCTTTTTATATTTTGTTCATTTACAATAGGTATATTTTATTAGGAGATATTCAGTTTATTTTTATGAATGTAATTATGTTTTTTCATCAATTTGATATGCTTTCTTATAACATGCCAATAATACAATACAAAACATTTCGTATTTTTTAAATAAATATTAATAATCTATTTTATAATTTTTATTGTAGACCTTCTTGTTTGTATGTATAATCACTAAATAAAAGCATGGAAAAATTAAATAAAAATTCTATAAAAAAGAAAATCTCTTTTGTAACAGACAATTTTTACCCTTGCATTGGAGGAATAGAAAAATGGGTTAATTCTTTATCTTTATTGCTGTCTCGTTATTTTGATATAAAGATTATTTCTATTAAAAAAAACCTTTTTATCAATCAAACAAATATTAATTCTTTTAGTAATGGGTTAAACAATCTTTACGAAGGTATATATAACAACGTTTGCATTATCAAGCCATCTTTTACAGGTAATTTATTTTTATCTGCTTTTTTTATTTGGCACTTTCCTTTTGTGAGGCGTTTTGCACCTCATTTTGTTTATGATTTTTTATATATTTTTTTTAACTTAGCTTATTCCAACAAATTAGAAAAAGTTATTAAAGATTCTAATCTTGTTCATTGTTTTTCTACAGGTTATTTAGCAGTATGTGTTACCAGAATTTGCAAAAAATATAAAATACCTTTAATCCATTCTCCTGCTGTTCATTTTGGAAGATGGGGCGATACGAGTCTTTTATTAAAATCTTATGCAAAAGCAGATGCCTTAATTGCAATAAGTTCTTATCTCAAGTCTAATTTAGAAAATAAATTGCCAAACACCCAATCACCAATATATGTATGTCCTCCTTTGCTTGCGCCAAAATCAAAACCTCAAGCGCCAAGGCAAGAGATAGTCAAACCTTTTATTTTATTTTTAGGCAGAAAAGAAGAAAGAAAAGGTTTTTTTGATCTGATTTCTGCTTTTAAAAATATTAAATCAAATGCCACATTAGTTATTGCCGGTTTAGGCCAATCTGTTATAGAGCTTGACAATAGAATAATTGATTTAGGAACAATTGATGATAATTTAAAACAATGGCTCCTTGACAATTGTGATATTTTCTGCCTTCCTTCTAAAGACGAAACATTTGGCATTGTTTATCTTGAGGCAATGCGCAGCGGTAAAGTGGTTGTTGCTTTTGATATTCCACCAGTAAATGAAATTTGCTTAAACGAAATTACCTCTCTTTTAGTCCCTGTAAATAATATTTCTGCTTTATCACAAGCGTTAGAAAAATTATTATGCAATGAAGAGCTTAGACTTAAATTAGGTAATAATGCAAAAAGAAGATATGAAGAATTTTATTCAAATGATAAATTGGTAAATAATGTAATAAAAATTTATGATAAATTATTAATTAAGAATTAAATTACAAACCTATACATTCCATTCCAAATTATTTATTAGAAATAAATTTATTTTTAATATTGTGTTTAGATGAAAATTAATAATTATGAATTTTGAATTATATAAAACAAATCTTTTTTAATAATTGAAAAACTGGTATTCAACACCTTCTGAAGATCCTTGGCAGACCGTACAATGGAATCAGTTTAGAAAAGATGATGGCTATTACATTAGGTGCGGAGCCGTTGCCTGGGCGATTGTATATGCATATTGGGATTCTTTTAAGGAGAAGAATGCTCTTTTTGGTGACACATGTAATGCGTATAATTATTCTGCAAGATATATGGAGATAAAAGCACCAATTAAGAATGCAATTATGTCAATTGCTGGCCATATTGGTACCTTTAATATTTCGTATTCTTGAATAACATGGCCATGGCGCATGGATGATGCTTGGAAATATGCGTTCGGGACTGGGGTGCTAATCAGAATAAAGTTTATACTTCAACATCTCTTTATGATATGGTTGTTCAATAATCTGAATCGTATTAAATACATACTTATTAACTTATAACAAGGAGAAACGAAATGAAGTATTTTCTAATGTTTTTTACAGTTTTCTACATGATTGGTTGCATTCCTAATTCTCAAAACAAAGGGTTACTTGATTTTAAGGTAGATAATTTAAGAATAGTAAGTATATCTATCACTACAGCCAGATTGGCTTGGGATGCTGTTGAGGTGGCAAAATATTATGGAATTAATCTTAGTGATTCAAATGATGTTTTGCTAAGACAATATTAAGACAATATAATGTATCTATGCCAGCGATAACTATCGATTCCTTAGAGCCTAAAACAGAATATATAATTGTGGTCGGCGCATATCCCGAAAATGGCTCAGGAAGTGCACCATCAGACCAATTTTACTTTACAACTCTACCATAGTTGAAGACCATTTTTGATGACCACCAAAATAGAACCTGCCATTTTCAAATTTTTTAGGGAAATACCGCAGCGTCTCTTCTAAAAATGCAAAAAAATTATTCGAACTATGACTATCACCCGAACGAAGCCAAAAATTTGCTACCATTTGGTGTCCATTAGAAAATTATTCCTAATCTATCTATTTCCAATACCCTAATGGAAAATCTGGGATAATTATGCTATTATTTATAATAACACAGAATTAATAAAAGCTTTTTTATTAAATTACTTTACTACCAATCAATTTCACTTTTGCAATCTAAAACATTTTCTTTTGATGGAATAATATTTTTATTTTCTGTTAAACAGTTTACCGCCCGCTGGTAAAACCAGATACCTCTGGCCGAATCTGCTCTACAAAAATGTATTTTCGCCCCTGCACATAAAATTTTCCATCTGTCAAAACGTAGAGGGGTTTTATCTCCTAAAGAAAGCGCTTCTTCTATTTGTTTTGCGGCATCATCATATTCATTATAATAGTAATATATTTTGGCGCGCCATAAACACACCTGTGCAGCACCATGCCACTCTTTTTGTTTTTTATATAAATCGTATGCTTCGTCAAAATATCCTAATGCCTCTTTTGAATGATCTAAAAGCCACATAAGTTGAGCACGAATAGTTAGCCAGAAAGTTTTATCGCTGGTACTTTTAGGAGTAATTGCACCTTTTTTATACCAAGACATTGCACTGTCTTTTAAGTTGCACATTGCATAGCAAACAGCAACAAATCCAGCCGAACGGCGAGATTCTTTTTCTTTACCCAGCAAAAAGTATTCTTTATATGCTCGTAAATAATAAACCAAGGCACTATCGCACATGTTTAGCTCAATAAAACATCTACCAATGTTAAAATTATATAAAGCACTCTGCTCGGGAATATCATAAGAGTATGCCTGAAAAAGTCCTTTTTTATAAAATGTTAATGCAGAAGATATTTTGCCCTCATAAAAATAAGAAGCTGCCTTTGTTCCATAAACATAACCATTATACCAATATGGAGGCTTATTTTTTAAAGGATTTGCACAAGAAACAATAAACACAACAAAGGTCAATAAAAAAATTATTAAGCCATAATTCCTTTTCACTTTTTTCTCCACTTTACTTTAATGGATTATCATCCAGCAAAGGGTCTTTCTGACTGGTTATTCCACTTTTTATTATAAAATTATTTTGAAGAGCTTTAAGCAAAAGCTCAACTTCCAGAATATCAGATTGAACCCTATTTATTAATCCAGGAACATCCTCAGACATTGTTTGAACATTTGTTACCAGTAAATTTACATCTGATATAAGATTGCCAAGTTTAGGACTAATCTGCCCTAAAGAATCAATAAAATTTTTTCCACTTTCGCCTACCTGTGTCAACTTGTTAAGAACACTATCAACCTTTATAATTGTTGAATTTGTATGAGCAACAAGAGCATTTGCCTTTTTGCCAATTCCATATAACATATTTAACAAAGTATCTTCTTTTATTATTCTTCCAAAAGTACCTTTACCCTGCGAAATATCTGTTAAAATATTTTGTAACACTTCTACTGTTTTTGTAACCTGATCAAGGGTTTTTGCTAAAGGAGACTGAACTTCAGATAAAAGCGTGTCTCCATCTGATACTATAGGCGCAAGACTGTTGCTTAAGGTTATATCTATTTCCCAATCACCAATTGCAATGTTTTTTTGCTGCAAACGGGCTCTACTGTCTTTTTTAATATACTGCATATATTTTCTTCTTATTTTAAGCTTAACATCAACATACCCCAAAGGGTTAAGCGAAACATTTTCAACATAACCCACTTTCATACCCAAAATTGTTACCGGGGTATTTATGCTTAATCCACCTGCATTTTCATATACGACGTTTAGATAATCCCACTTTTCAAACAATTCTGTTTTAAAAAAAGTATAAAGCAGAAAAAAAGGAACAACAATAATAGGTACAACTATAAATAATCCAACAAATAGGTTCCTGTGTTTCCTGTGAAATGGTTCTCTTGTTATACGGCTTGTATCCATAAAAACAACTCTTATATTTTAAAATCTAAAAAGTATTCCAATGATTTTATTTTTTCATCGTTATAATCATATAATTTCCCATTATCAAGCACTTTTATATTTTTACATTTCATAAGTTTAATAAAATTTATACTGCTGCTTGTCATAAATATTATAATACCTTTTTTATTGATTTTTTCTAAAAAAACATTTGCGATTGCTCTTTCTGTAAATGGATCTAAGCCAAAAGTGGGTTCATCTAAAAATAATATAGACGGTTCCATTACTAAAGCTCTTGTCAGTGCAGCTTTTCTTGCCTGAGCATTGGAAAGTTCGTTTGGATATTTGTTATCAATATTATAAAGTCCAAATTCTTCCATGCAATCTCTAACTTTATTTTTTATTTCGCCCTCCGAAATATTTTTATGATATCTTAGTGGCAAAGCAATATTGTCGTATATAGTAAAATTATGTATTAACGCATGTTTTTGGAAAACAACCCCAATATTTTTTCTTAATTCCATTAAAGGCATTCTATCAAAGTTATTTATACAAAATTCATCCCACCAAATATTACCTTTTACAGGTTTTCTTATGCTAGAGCATATTTCAAAAAGAGTTGTTTTTCCTGCTCCGCTTTTTCCTGTTACTGCAAACACATCTCCTTTAGCACAAATAAAATTAACCTCGCTTAAAATGACATTACTGCCAAATGAAAAACTAATATCTTCTGCTTTTAATATGTTAATCATATATCATCTTACATTTTTCTTTTTTAAAAATCCAGATGTTATATAATTTTTATCCCATATTTAAACTAAAATTAAAAAAGAAAAACCGTTACAGTAACTAAAATATTAATAATAAGTGTAGCAACCATACAGCTCACAACACTTTTTAATGCCGCCTGAGGAACTTCTCTGATATTTGATACATTAAGTCCATAATAGCAGCTTACCAGCGCAATAATTGAACCAAATAAAACATTTTTTAAAATAGAAATAAAAATATCTAAAGGCTGTATTGCTTCTAAAATTGTTCTCATAAAAATATTAAAAGGTATGCTAACTTTTACCTGAGCAATAAAATATCCTCCAATTATTGCTATAAGGTCAAAATAAACAGATAGGCATATCATAGAAATAACCATTGCTATAAATGCCGGCATAACAATAAAACGTACTGCATCTATTCCCA
>Ga0123519_10005815_pt1 | contig 19573 bp, 14 predicted proteins | sample YelNatPaOPRAMG02_FD_87396 | JGI IMG/M metagenome (GOLD analysis project Ga0123519, IMG submission 87396) | Hot spring microbial communities from Yellowstone National Park - Yellowstone National Park OP-RAMG-02 (version 2) | ecosystem: Environmental > Aquatic > Thermal springs > Hot (42-90C) ...
CGTCACCAAGCGTCACCAACTTAGTTATAAACTTATACCAACAAAGAATCTTCCGTTTTTGCGTTTTTCACGGGTAAATCCGTGCGCCTGTACCAGCGGGGTAAAGGCGTGTGCTGACTTGACCACCTGCGGCACACCCTCCCGCTGGCAGAATTGTTCGTAGGCGGCGAAGAGAGCGCTCGCCTTGACCTCCAGGTTTGCCCCCACCTGGCAGGTCTTCAGGAAGTCGTGCAGCGGGTCGTTGTCGGCGCGCCAGGCTTCTGCGGCGTCGCGGCAGCGTGCCGGTGGGTTCAGCCCCTCCCTCTGATAAGCCAGGCAGCCCGCCAGTGCCCAGTTCAGGATGCCGGGAAGTTCGGCCAGCAACTTCTCGCCCAGATGTTTGTCGTCGCGTGCCCCCTCGAAGCGCACATGGAACGGCAGCAAAATCACCTTGCGCCAAAAGCCCTCGGTGACGTCGTTCACCCTGGGCAGGTTGTTGGCCGCCAGCCAGACCTTGAAGGTCGGCTGATAGGTACGCTCGTGTTGAAACTTGCGGCTTCCTGTGATGGGATCTTCCCCCGCGATGGTCTTCAGCATATCATCGGCCAGCTGACCGATCATCTTGCTTTCGCTCGCCGTGACCAGGCGCGCTCCCTCCAACGCCATGAGATCTTCCTGGTGGCTCGTCTGGGTGCGGTCTCGGGCAAACGTGGCAAAAGCGGTGTTGTGGGCATAATCGCCCAACAGCGCGCGCAGAACTTTGAAGAGCGTGCTCTTGCCGTTGCGCCCCGTCCCATAGCAGAAGAAGAAACACTGCTCGCGCGTCCATCCTGTCAGCGTGTAGCCGATCGCCCGCTGCACAAATGCCACCAGCTCGGCATCGCCGTCGAAGATCTCGCCGACGAACTGTTCCCAGCGCGGGCAGGTGGCTTTGGGGTCATAAGCGGTTCCGGTGCATTGCGTCAGGTAGTCATCAGGATGCCCTTCGCGGAACAGCCCGCCGGTCAGCTCCAGCACACCATTGTGGACGGCCAGCAGGGTGGGGTGGCGGTCAAACTCCTGGCCACTTCTGGCCAGCTGGGGGCGCGACCTGGCCAACTCCAACACCGAACGGACGCGGTAGGTGCTTTCGCTCGCCAGCAGAAAGCTCAGCGTGCGCTTCTTCAAGTCGATGTCCTGAATGGCGACCGCCTGGGCCTGGCGTTCCCGAATGGCCTCCAGCGCCAGGCGTTCGACCTCGCCATCGCGGTCGGGCCGCCACACGGGCGCACGAAAGAGATACCAGCGCTGCGTGTCGTGGCGATAGCACACCTGCCCGGCAAAGCCGTCGGCGAAGAATTCCGCATTGCCCGCATCGCTCAGCGCATAGCCGGGTGCGTAGCGGGCGACCGACCTGGCAATCTGTTGCACCTCGTTCTCCGGCAAAGGAGGCGCGCATTTGGCGTAGTTCAGCGCCGATAGTGCCGCCAGGATGGCTGCCTCATCCAATCCTGCCCGGCGCATCCGCCCCGCCTCGGATGTCAGCCAGGTGTTACGCTGCCCGGCCGGGATTTTGCCTGTGCCATTGCCCCCGGGGGAAGCTTTGCGTGTGGCTTCCGCCAACAGTCCTAGCAGCCAGCCAGGCGCTTCGGCCAGATCGTTCTCCCAGGGGTCTAACTGCCACTCATAAGGTCGCCCGTTCGGGTGCAAGCTGGGTGGTGCGACCACATAGCCACCCTCGCCGCGGATGTCCAGCCCGGGGCCCAGCTTGCCCGCGGAATTGCGGATGAGGACGCCGCCGGGATAGCGGAAGTATCCATGCAGCCCGCCGCTGCCTGTGCGGCACGTGGCGGTATCGGGCAAAGGGCCGTGAGCATCTTGAAGCTGCGCCAGGGTCTCCGGTCCATCCTTGTCGGGGTCGATGTCCAGGACGAAGATACCCGACTGCGCCCCTGTGGCGATGCCGATGTTTGCTTCGGGCCACTGGTCCCACCAGGCCAGGATTATCAGTGGGTCGCTTGATGCTTTGGTGGGCCAGTCGCTCAGCAAGGGGCGCTTATCGCGTGGGCGCAGTGGGTGTACCCGCCAGCCCAGAGCCACATAGGCCAGCGCGGTCTCTCTGAGTGTCTCTGTGAGCGTGGGTATCAGAGCGGTCATAACGCAACCTCCTCGTGCGGCAGCTGCTCCTCCGGGCTATGAAGAAGGTGCACTCATCGCGGTGCGCCTCCTCGGTTGTCACCCCACTGCCGGTGCCTCGGGCGGGTGACGGATGATTTCCGTGTCATCCTCCCTCTCCGGCGTGTGCTCCCTCCATGGTGGGGTGCAACAAAAAAAGCCCAGCACCAAAAAATGTCGGCTCCCTGGGCTTGACATTCTCGTAATTTTATGGTATGATTTAGCTTGGGTGTCGGCATGCAGGTCTTTCCTGTGTGCGGTGAAGAGGGTGCACTCCTCAGGTTGGCGGCCGTGCGGGTGCACCCAGTTCTTTTTTGGCCTCTATTTTAGCAGAGATTTCCCGATTTGTCAAAGTCAAGTAGAACATTTGTTCTAATGGGGGGCTTTGCGTGAGGGGCTGAGCCGGTCAATCGGAGTGGGCGGTCGCAAAGCCCCGTGCAGGAACGCCTTGGGGATGCGATGAGCACGGCGCACTTGGTCGGCGAGATGCCCTTTTTCCGGTGAGTCGAGCCGGGAGCGGCGGAGCAGGACGGTGTGACGCCGCGTCACGAATATTGTGCTGCTTTGTGTTTGGCAAGGGGGATCAGGGGGTGCGGGAAGGATGCGCCATCACACCGCACCCCCTTCCTTATCGGAGAGGTTGAGGTGTTCTTATCCGTGGCGGCTAGGTGGCACGCATACGCGGACGGAACTTGTAGCCGTAGCTGATGACGCCCGCGCTGCCCTCATCCTGCAATTTGCGTGTGACCATCTCCACCGGTTGCCCGATGGCCACCTGATCCGGCGCCACGTCGGTCAACTGGGCCGTTACGATGGGGCCCTCTTCCAGCTTGACCAGCGCGACCGTGTAGGGCGCGTATTCCTCAAAGCCGGCCGGGGGGTTGAACACCGTGGTGAACGAATAGACCTCACCGCGCCCGCTGAACCGGAAAGCCTGTTGTGCCTCACGCGCACAGTCAGGACATACGTCGCGCGGCGGGAAGATCTTCTTGCCACACGTGCGACACACCTCGCCGACGAGCGATAGCCGTTGCGCGCGCAATCTCCAATTACCGGGAATACCCATTTTCCCTCTCACCTCCACATTTCTTGTGACATTTCAGTTATATCCGATACTTCCACGACCGAAACGATGTGCATCTCTTGTCTCATTCCGCTGCTTCCAGAATATGCGTGACAATGGTGGCGCCGCTGCCCCCGATATTCTGCGTCATTGCCAGACGGGCGTCGCGAATCTGACATGCTCCTGCCTCGCCGCGCAGCTGAAGCACTGCCTCGACGATCTGATAGACACCGGTGGCGCCCACGGGGTGACCGCGCGCCTTCAACCCTCCCATGGTGCAGATGGGGATGCGGCCATCGGGTCGAATCTCTCCTTGCACCGCCAATTGCCAGCCCTTGCCCCGTTCGGCAAAGCCGCATGCCTCCAGGCTCAGTGCGCTCATGATGGTGAAGGCGTCGTGCAGCTCGAACAGGTCAATGTCCTGAGGGGTGACGCCGGCCTGGGCGTAGGCACGCCGCGCCGAATCCTCGGCCGCCTGCAGCCATAGCGGATCGTGGCGGTCGTGGATGCTCAGGCAGTCGGTGGCCAGTGCGCTGCCCACAATGCGCACCGGCTTCCCCTTGAACGTATGCGCCTGTTCGGTGGGACAAAGCACCACGGCCGCGGCCCCATCGGCCATCGGCGACGAGTCCAGCAGGTTGATCGGGTCGGCAATCATATCGGCGGACTTGAAGTCCTCCAGGGTGATGGCGCGGCGAAACATGGCGTTGGGGTTGCCCACCGCGTTGGCATGTGCGTTGATGGCGAAGCCGGCAAAGTCTTCGTGGCGCACGCCGTATTCGTACATATAGCGGCGCATCAGCAACGCGTTGAGCCCCACGAAGGTGACCCCATGCGCAAGTTCGTGCTCCGCATCGGCTGCCTGGGCCAGCGCCGCGGTCAGCTTGCCTCCCACGTCGTCGGTCATCTTCTCCACCCCCACGCAGATGATCAGGTCATGGGCGCCGCTCGCGACGGCCAGATAGCCCATGCGCACCGCCGCCGCGCCGGAGCCGCACGCCGCCTCGACCTTGACCGCCTCGATGCCGCGCAGCCCACAGAAGTCTGCGATCAACGCGCCCAAGTGCGATTGCCCGCTGATCTCTCCTGAGAGCATATTGCCCACATACATCGCGTGAGCGCCCTCGATGCCGGCATCCTTCATCGCGGCGGCCACCGCTTCATAAGCCAGCTGGCGCAGGCTGCGCTGCCAATGTTCGCCCACCGGCGTTTGCCCCACACCGATAATGCTCACGCCACGCATCTATCCGATCCCGATGTGCCGATCTATCATGTCAGATGTCTCTAAATTCACTCGAATGCCTTGTTCTCGCCTCATTCGGTGAGCAATTTGCGGCGATAGCGCGCATAGAGGGCGTAGTCAATCACCACGCGGCGCGCGATGTACTCCCGCGTCGTCACGGCCTGCTTCTGCCGCGCGCTGATCTGCGCCGTCGTGCGCAATATAAAGGCGTCGCTGCCCGCTCCAGAGCCGAACGAGACGACCAGGATCAGCTCGTCCGGTTGCGCCTCATCCAAGACCGCCGTCAAGCCCAATAGCGCCGCACCGGCATAGGTGTTCCCGATCTCGGAAACGAGCAATCCCGTCGCCCACTGTTCCGGTCGGAAGCCCAGCCTTCGGGCGGCGCGCTCCGGGAATTTGGCGTTCGGCTGATGCAGCACAACGTGGCGAAAATCCCCCGCCTTATGACCGCTGCGCTCCATCAACGCCTGTGCTGCCGCAAGCACGTGATGAAAGTAGGCCGGCTCGCCGGTGAAGCGCTGGGCGTGGCTGGGATAGTGCATATAGGGTCGCCGCCAGAAGTCGGGCGTGTCGGTCACATAGGAGAGGCTTTCCTCAAACGTCGCCAGGCTCTCCTCCGCCGGCCCGATCAGATAAGCGGCGCCCCCCGCAGCGGCCGTGTACTCCAGCGCGTCGCCGGGACGCCCTTGCGCGGTATCCGCGCCCACTGCCAGTGCATAGCGCACCATGCCGCTGGCAACCAGAGCGATGCCGGCCTGCATTGCCTCGGTGCCCGCTTTACAGGCAAACTGCAGGTCGGCAGCCAGGGTGTACGGCGTCGCGCCGATCGCCTCCGCCACGATCGTGCCGGTGGGCTTGACCGCGTAGGGATGGCTCTCACTGCCCACCCATACCGCCCCGATCTCCTGGGGATCGATGCCGGCGCGCGTCAGCGCATTGCGCGTCGCCTCGAGCGCGATCGTCAACGTGTCCTCGTCCAGTCCCGGCACCGCCTTTTCGCGCACCGGGGATTCTCCGCGCTCCCCCCAGACGCGTGCCACCTCATTCGCCGGCAGGCGATAGCGCGGTATATATGCACCATAACCGACAATACCCACCGGTCTCAACGGTTTCATCGCTGCTCCTCGGCGATCGTCTGCTGCCGTGCGTGTAGCCGCATATGGCCGCGTTGGATGCCTTCGGTGGCCAGTGCGCGCAACGCCGCCAGGTTTTGAGCCAATCCCACTGCTGCGATCACCTCCGCCAGTTCTCGGGCGCTCTTCACGCCCAGGATTTTGAGCGCCACCTGCGCGGTGGGATGCGTGCGTGCCGTGCCACCCACAATGCCCACCGCCATGGGCATCTCCAGCGTCCCGACCAGGTTGCCTTCGGGTGTCTCCTCCCAGCGCGACAGCGCCGTATAACGCCCGCTGCGTGCGGCATAGGCGTGGGCACCCGCTTCCACGGCGCGCCAGTCATTCCCCGTGGCAATGACTACCGCATCCACACCGTTCATAATCCCCTTGTTGTGCGTGGCGGCGCGGTAGGGATCGGCGACGGCCAGAGCACCCGCTTCCACAATTTGACGGACGACCTGCCGGCCAGAATAGGAGCGTCCATCGGAAGCAAAGGCCAGAGCGTCTGCCGGCACCGTGCATTGCGCGCGCACCAGGCGGCGTTCTGCCAGGTTGCTCAGGATGCGCAACACCACGCGCCCCCGTGTGATTTCCTCGACGCGCGGCGCCAGCGCTTCACACATCGTGTTGACCGCGTTGGCGCCCATCGCATCGCGCGTGTCGTAGATCACGTGCACCACCAGCATTGCCCCGAGCGGGCTCTGTTCGATCAGATGCACCTCCAGCGACCGCGCGCCACCGCCCAGCTCGACCAATATGGGGTCGCTGCGGTTGGCAAGTGCCAGCAGCTCTGCTTCGTGCGCCAACAGGTCGAAGCGCGCTCTGTGGGGATCGGGCACATCAAGCACCTGGATTTGCCCGATCATCTCCGACGCGGTTGAGATGGCCTTGAAGCCGCCCGCGGCGCGCGCCAGTTTGGCGGCGAAGCTCGCCCCGGCCACCACGCTCGGTTCCTCGACCGCCATCGGGATGAGCACATCGCGCCCGTTGATCACAAAGTTGGTCGCGATCCCCAAAGGCAGGCCGTACACACCGACCACATTCTCGATCATGTGCTCGGCGATGTGCAACGTGAGCCCGCCCGTGATGCCTTGCAACGCCTCGCATTCTCGTGGCGTCAAGGATGCCATTTCCGCCACGAGCGCGAGGCGTTCCCCCGGGGTACGCTTATGGAAGTCGGGTATGCGCGAGCTGCGTGTCTCTGCTTGTGTCATCTGTCTCAGCCATATGCAAGTGCGCTAAAAAAGCAGCCCATCTAAGGCTGCCTTGACACCAATATACTACAAAGCGGCTATCAAAAACTATCAAGTTGCTCTCATACCCTGTCGCGCTTGCCCACCGTTGCCAGGTAAATCACAAATTGCTTTTCGCCGTCGAGGCCCAGCAGGGCATTCATCGCCTCGTCGTTGAAGGCGGCAATGGCACAGACGCCACAATCCACCGCTGCCGCCGCCAGGTAGAGATTCTGGCATACATGGCCGGCATCCAGGTGGAGGTAGCGGTACCCGCGCTCACCATAACGCCACGCCATGCGATAGACCACCGCCGTCCAGATGAAGGTGACGGCGCTCTGCTGGACGAATTGCTGGTTCCAGCACGCTTCCGTGACTCGGTCGCTCAGCGTCGCATCAAGCTCAAGTTGCAGCAGTTTGTGCTCAAGCGCCAGGAAGCGGTAGAGCCCTGCGGGCAGCCCGGCGACGCGATGGATCAGCAGGTAGGTTTCGAAGGCGTGACGGGCACCCGCCGATGGCACCGTGCGCAGCGTGACCTGGCGCCCGCTCACCTCCTTGACCCCCTGCGTGCACCAGAGCAGGAAGGAGAGCTCCTCCAGGGAAAGGGGCGTCTGGGCATAGCGACGCACGCTGCGCCGTGTTTCGATCGCCTCGCGCACCGTCACCGGCCGCACCTCAACGGTGCCGGGATTGGGTAGCGCGATAACGGGTTTGGCGGGATCGTACGGCAGTTGCAAGGGGGGCTGGGGCAGCCCTCTGCTCTGGTCGGACGGCTCAAGATAACGGTAGTAGGTCTGCATCATAAACTGGTGGCCAATGCCGGGTGCCAATGTCAAACCCTCCTTTCAGTTTGGAACCATGTCGCCCGATGGGGCGCTGCGTTGTCCTCCGCTCAAGCGGGCAGAGATTGGATCGGAATCTGGGCGAGCTGGGGATTGGTGCGGTCGCGTTCCGAGATGAGCGGCTCTTTGTCTCGGAGTCCCCAATCCAGGCGCAGCTCGGGGTCATTCCAGGCCAATCCATGTTCGTCGGCCGCGTCGTAGTATTGATTGACCAGATAGGTGAGGATCACGTCGCTGAGTGCCAGGAAGCCGTGGGCCACGCCGCAGGGGAGGAGCAGCCCCATCGGGGTACGGTCGGAGAGCTCCACGAGCTGGGTCGCGCGGTAGGTGGGGGAGCTGCGCCGTAAATCCACCAGCCCTGCGCGGATCGTCCCTCGCACGACATACCAATAGTCGGTCTGGCGCAGGTGATAGTGCAACCCGCGCAGCACACCGGCGCGGCTGTGGCTGCAGTTCGTCTGGATGACCTCCCAGGAGTGTTCAGGAAACCATTCTTTGCGAAAGGTCTCGACAAAGAGACCACGTGCATCGGTGAAAGTGTGCAGATGCACCAATCGGACTCCGCGAATATAAGGCGACTCGACGATTTCTACCATAGGGCCCTCTTGTGTGCGATGATGATCTGAAATATAGCATGCAAGGGGGAACGCGCCAATTAGAAATGCCGGTTCTTGTGATCCGTTTGGTAGGGTGGGCGCGGGGAGGTCGGGCGGCCATCTTATGATCCGGTGCTGGTGAAGGCGATTCGGCTGAACCGCTATCGCACGGAGAAGAGGGATGGGAACAAGGAAGTCTGGCAGACGGTGCGCTATAAGATTGAGCGCAAGTGGTGAAGCCAAGGATACCACGGGTTGCGGCGATGTCGCTCGATAGAGCCTATGAACGCGCTGCTCAGGCAGCACAACCCTTTTCAGCGAGCTTTTTCAACACTCTCCAAGCCCGACTCTTGACTTTGTCCGCTTTTCATGTTAGAATGTTTACGCTAACGGGAACGTTAACACAGGCTTGATCAGGACAGAGAAACTTTGTCAAGGAGGAAGCTAACCAGCAACTCTACTCCATGGTGGTCAGAGGTCGAGTCACTATTAAACACGTAGCTGAGCAGACAGGCGTGTCAACGCAGACTGTTTCTCGAGTGATTAACGGGCGTCCTGATGTGGCTGCCGAGACAAGGCAGCGCGTGCTGGAGGCAATCGAACAATTAGGTTATCAGCCTAATGCATTAGCGCGCAGCTTAATCCGTCGTCGTAGCCACACGCTAGGTGTTGTCACGGCCGGGTTGACTTATATCGGACCAGCTTATACACTGAACGGTATCACAGACCAGGCTGAGGCCATGGGTTATTCGCTTCTCCTCAAAGTGTTGCCGAGCTTCGAGAGCGATGAAGTGGCTCCTATTCTGGATGAATTGCTGGCCAGACAGGTGGATGGGGTTATCTGGGCTGTTGCCGAAGTAGGCAACAACCACGCGTGGATGGACGAACGTCTGCCCGCTCTGCCGGTGCCCATCATTTTTCTTACCATGCATCCTCAGTCTGAAGTCAATGTGGTGGCAGTTGACAATTATATCGGCGGCCGCATGGCAACGGAACACCTGTTGCAGCAAGGGTACCGCCGCATTGGGCACATTGCCGGTCCATTGGCTTGGTGGGAGTCGCGTCAGCGTATGGCGGGTTGGCGAGATGCGCTGACAGAAGCTGGTATCAGCGTATATGACTCACATTGGGCTGAGGGTGATTGGTCACCTAAGAGTGGTGAAGAAGCCATTCAATGTCTGTTGGAAAAGTATCCTGATATGGATGCTGCGTTCATTGCTAACGACCAAATGGCGTTTGGCGTGCTATCGGCGGCATATCGCAGAGGATTACAAATCCCTGGTGAGTTAGCCATAGTGGGTTTTGACGGTATCCCGGAGGCGGCCTACCTGTGGCCCCCTCTTACTACGGTGCATCAAGATTTGTATGCTTTGGGACGTACAGCGGTGCAACATGTGGTCGCAATGATCGAAGCCAGCCAACGCGCGGATCAGGAGATACAAACGGCGGATGTGATCTGGTTGAAACCGCAGCTGATCGTGCGTGAGAGCTCACTGGCTGCCAACCATCTCGACAATGCGGCGGGTCGCGTGGATCAAGTTTCCTCAGTCGTCCATGCTCCTCGTCCGCGCTCAGTGTGACATTCGGAAGGGAGGTGATGCACAGTCGAAGGAGATGCAATACGTTGGCATCGGTTTAGCTCGCCAGGGGGTCGTTCTCCTGGCACAGTGTAGTCTGTCGTTTGGCTCGGTCGAATTATTCAAATCAATTTCCAAAGGAGGAAAATATGAACACGAGAAGGCTCAGTTTGCTGATCGGGATCACGATAGTGTTAGCGCTGCTGTTGTCGACTTCTGCTGCACTGGCAAAGCCGCCGGCTACCGAACCTGTGGAGAAGTGGTGCAAGGGTGTGCATATTGTCTTCTTCCCCGGTGGTCCTGCGGGCGGCGTCTTCGCTAACAACGTTTATAACGGTGCCAAACAGGCGCAGCTAGATCTGGGCCCCACGGTGGACTATGTGTTCTCCGACTGGGATCCGCAGAAAATGATCCAGCAGTTCCGCGAAGCAGCGGCCACCAAGCCGGATGGCATCTGCGTGATGGGACATCCGGGCGACGAATCGTTTGACCCACTGATTGAGGATGCCATTTCTCAGGGGATTATTGTGACCAGCCAGAACACAACCCTGCCCAAGATGGAGGAGAAGTATGCCTCGAAGGGCTTTGGCTATGTGGGTCAAGATCTGTATGGCGCCGGGTTCGCGCTTGGGTCTGAAGCGGTCAAGCGCTTTGGCCTCAAAGAGGGCGACCGGGCCATGGTTTGGGGTCTGCTGTCCCAGCCCACGCGCGGCCTGCGCACCAAGGGTGTCATCGATGCCCTCAAGAAGGCCGGTCTAGTGGTGGACTACATTGAGATTGACGCGGCAACCAATAAAGATCCCGCTGCTGGCACGCCCACCTTCGCCGGCTACGTCTCGGCGCATCCCGATGTCAAGCTGGTCGTCACGGATCACGGTGGCCTGACCGCAACGTTGGAGACCTACCTGAAGGCTGCCGGCAAAGGTCCCGATGACATCTATGGCGCCGGTTTCGACCTGTCGCCGGCCACGACGGCAGCCATCAAGGGCGGCTGGACAGACCTGGTGATCGACCAGCAGCCCTGGCTGCAGGGCTACTTGCCGATCCTGCAAGTCTGCCTGACCAAGGTGTACGGCTTCTCCGGCCTGCACATCGACACCGGTGGTGGTTTTGCAGATAAGAACAACATTGACTTCCTGGCTCCGCTGGCCGAAAAGGAGATCCGCTAGCCCGTGTTTTGGTCGGTGCTGGTCGGTTCTAGCTAATACTGGCTAATCAGGCGGTGTGGGACCGGACAACCTTTTTTGCCTGGTTCCACACCGCATCCTTTAATAGGGAGAATGGCTGGCAATGGATTACCTGTTGCAGATGGTCAACATCAGCAAGACATTTGGCGAGGTACAATCGCTCCGCAATGTTAACTTCGAGGTAGGATATAACGAAGTGGTGGGGCTGTTGGGCGATAATGGGGCCGGCAAGTCCACTTTGGTCAAGATTATCACAGGATATCACCGCCCGGACCCGGGAGGACAAATTCTCTGGAAGGGCCAGCCGGTGGACGTCATGACCGTGGCCAAAGCGCGTGAGCTGGGTATCGAGGTCGTTTACCAGGAGCGTGCTCTGGCGGACCAGCAGTCCTTGTGGAGAAACATCTTTATGGGGCGTGAGTTGTGTAATCGTTTCGGCGTGTTGGACGTGGAAGGGATGCGGCGCGAGACAGCCCGTCTGATGCAGAGCCACATGGGATTCACTTCCAAGGCGATCACACCCGAGTCGACCGTTAAAACCATGTCCGGAGGTGAGCGCCAGGGTGTAGCGATTGTGCGGGCACTCTATTTCCAGGCAGAGCTGATCATCCTGGATGAGCCTACCATGGGCTTGTCACTCTCAGAGACACGCAAGGCATTGGATTTCGTCAACGGAATCAAAGAAGCTGGCAAGTCCGCCATCTTTATTGACCACAACGTCTTCCATGTCTACCCGGTAGCAGACCGAATTGTGGTACTGGATAGAGGGCAGGTAAAAGGACAATTCTTCAAGGATCAGATTACACTGGACGACTTGATCGCCAAGTTACAGCATGTGGCACAGACGGGGAGGCTCGATTAACGTCGGGCCGGCGTAGTGTGGTTGACCTCTTGCCCAGGTGTGTTCTAATTCTCAGTATTTGAATATACCACAGGTCATGGGAGTGCACCCTTATGAATACGGTTAGTGAGATGGAAAAGCGCTCGCCTGAGCCTTCGCCGGCGGTGACGAGGGGGCGGTTATCCCAGTTCGCACGTCGCTATGCTATGCAAATCGGCATTGTGTTGGTAGGTGTCCTTATCTGGCTATTGTTTCTAGTTGGATCGCCCAGGACGTTTCTCTCATTTCCGATCTATGCAGCCTACATGTCAACCACGCCCTTTTTCGCCTTGATGGCGCTGCCGCTCACGTTGGTGATCATTACAGGTGAGATCGATCTCTCTTTCCCCTCCATTATGGCATTTGGCATGACGATCTATGCCCTGGTGTTGGTGAACACCGGTAGTCATATCCTGGCGTTCATCGCTTGTCTCATCGCAGGTTTGACGGCTGGGCTGGTCAACGGAGCCATTGTTATGCACATTGGCATTCCGTCGCTGGTGGCCACCATCGGCACGCAGTTCTTCTGGCGAGGTGTCGTACTGGTGATCACCGGGGGCAATGGTACCGGCCTCACCTCGGCCATAGGAGGGATACTCCACACCGGTTTAGTGGGTCGCGTGTTCGGGCTGATCCCGGCACAGATGATATGGACCATTATCGTGGCGGCTGTTGTGTGGTTCTTCCTCAATCGTCATCGCTTCGGTGCCCACATTTATCTGTCCGGGGACAACGTAGAGAGCGCTCGGCTGATGGGTGTGAACGTGCCGCGTGTCAAGGTGCTCGTGTTCGCCATTATGGGAGTGGCAGCTGCCTTCGCCGGCGTGGTAGTCAGCTTAGAGGTGCTATATTTCTGGCCCACATTGGGTGAAGGGTACATGCTTAGCACGCTGTCCTCAGTGTTCCTGGGAGGCACCTCGGTATTCGGTGGCACAGGCACGGTATTCGGCACTCTGGTGGCTTCCTTCATCATTGGTGCGATCAACGCCGGAATTGTGGCGGCGGGATTGACCGGCTTCTGGACCCAGCTGATCTACGGATTGATCATCGTGATGTCGGTCTCGTTGCAGACGATACTGAGCCGACGACTGCATTGAAATATCCACATCGCTCCAAGGGCAATTTACGCTATCATCACGATATGGCAACACAGGAACACCATTATGGACAGTGAGGGAAACATGAACCAGGCGAAGTACGTGATCGGCATCGATTTTGGCACTGAATCCGGCCGCGCCCTGCTGGTGGATGTGGCCGATGGTCGCGAAGTTGCCACGGCGGTGCATCTCTATGCCAACGGTGTGATTGACGAGCGGCTACCGGAAAGCGGCATTGCGCTGGAGCCGGATTGGGCATTGCAAGATCCCAACGATTATCTGGAAGTTTTCAAACAGGCGATACCCCAGGTGCTTAAGTTGAGTGGTGTGAAGCCGGAGGATGTTATCGGGGTAGGTATTGACTTCACTTCCTGTACGATGTTGCCCACCAAGGCGGATGGCACTCCTCTATGCTTTCTACCGCAATATCGCAATCGGCCCCATGCCTGGGTCAAGCTCTGGAAACATCACGCTGCTCAGCCAGAAGCAAACAAGCTGAATCAGATCGCACGTGAATTGGGGTACACCTTCTTGGACCGTTACGGTGGTAAGATCAGTTCCGAGTGGTTCTTCCCGAAATGCTGGCAAATACTGGACGAGGACCCAGAAATATATGAGGCTGCTGACCGTCTGATCGAGGCGGCCGATTGGGTCGTCTGGCAGCTGACCGGTGTCGAGAAGCGCAATATGTGCACGGCCGGTTACAAGGCGATCTGGTCGAAGCGAGAGGGCTTTCCACCCAACGAGTTCTTTAAGGCGCTCGACCCACGCATGGAGCACATCGTGGATGAGAAGATGTCGAGGGTGCTTTACCCGTTGGGTGCCAAAGCGGGTGGCTTGACCGAGCAAGCAGCCAGCTGGACAGGTTTGAAACCCGGCACTGCCGTGGCCATCGCCAACGTGGATGCCCATGTCGCGGTGCCGGCATCGACCGTCACCGAGCCGGGACGCATGGTAATCATCATGGGCACATCCAATTGCCATATGCTTTTGGGAACGGAAGAACGCATCGTACCCGGTATGTGTGGCTACGTCGAAGATGGGATTGTGCCCGGTTTCTTCGGATACGAGGCAGGACAATCATGCGTGGGTGACCACTTTGCCTGGTTCGTGGAGAATGCCACGCCGGGTGCATATGAAAGCGAAGCACGCGCGCGCAATATGGATATCCACAAGCTGCTCGAAGAGAAGGCGGCGCGGTTAAAACCGGGCGAGAGTGGACTTGTAGCTTTGGATTGGTGGAACGGCAACCGTAGCGTGCTGGTGGATGTGGATCTAAGTGGCATGTTGCTGGGTGCCACGCTTGCGACGCGCCCCGAAGAAATCTATCGTGCCCTCATCGAGGCCACTGCTTATGGAACGCGCGTGATCATCGAAACATTTGAAAGCTCGGGTGTTCCCGTCAATGCGATTGTGGCAACAGGGGGACTGCCCGATCGCAACAAACTGCTGATGCAGATCTACGCCGATGTGACCGGGCGTTCCATCCACATTGCCGGTACAAGTCAGGGCGGCGCGCTCGGCTCCGCGATGCACGCTGCTGTGGCCGCCGGGCCCGAGGCTGGAGGTTATGCTTCCATATTTGAGGCCTGCAAGCGCATGGCATCCTTGCGTGATGAGGCCTATCATCCCATTCCGGAAAACAAACGCATCTATGACCAGCTGTATCGCGAATACTTGATATTGCACGATTATTTTGGCCGTGGCACCAATGACGTGATGAAACGCTTGAAGGAGCTGCGTGCCCGCGTCCGCGCCGGCTCGTAGATTCAAATAATCCCTACGCCGTATGACGGGTCTCGTATCCCTGTAAGCACATTCGTGGTCAGAGGAGGAGATCGAGCACTTGCTCACACTGGGGACTCAAGAAAAGTTTTTCGGGTTAAAGAGTCCCCAAAATTGCTCCCTTGGAAGGATTGACAACCCCTCTGTATCGGTGTATACTTGAGCATAGAGGTATGGGGGAGAGTATATCGGCGATGAATCTCCTGACCTGTGACAATTGGATAAAGGTTGTTTCGAGCAGTGGGGTTATTTCCCAGTGCTCTTTTTGTTCTTCTTTAGCCCCGTGTAGGGCCATTATTTGAAAATGAAAGGGGTGGATCGATGGACTCGAGCATGATCGGCAAGATCGAAAAAGCGATGCGATATGCTCAAGAGCCAGACCGCATTACATTTCAGGAGTTCAAAGTGCATTTCACCGGAGATCACAAGGTACACATGGTAAGTTATCAAGCAGGGCAATGGAGCTGCGACTGCGACTTCTTCGCAGCGCGTGGCGTATGTAGCCATGTGATGACGCTCGAACGTGTCCTCAGAGGAATGGTGGAACCAGCAGCGACCAGGCCGTTGCCTGCGTAAAAACCTGACGGACTTTGTCCTGCACAGCGCCACCAATCGCGGTGGCGCTGTTCTTTTTAGCCTTCGATTAGTTTCACAACTGGGAGTTGCAAAAGGGGTTGCAGCAAATGCTCAGCGTTCAGTTTACGGCAGGTTGGTGTGCCCCCTGAGATAAGCGTCACACTCACGGGCAGCGGCACGGCCCTCGCGGATAGCCCACACAACCAAGCTCTGACCGCGTCGCATATCACCTGCTGCAAACACTCCGCGCACATTGGTACGGTAGCTCCCCGGAGGAGTTTTGACATTAGACCGCGCATCTCTTTCGATGCCCAGCTGGTCTAACAATTGCGCCTCGGGGCCGGTGAATCCCATAGCCAGCAGCACCAATTGCGCCGGCCATACTTGCTCACTTCCAGACAATTCATATGGTGACGGACGCCCCCCGTTGTCTGGCTGTCTCTTCCACACCACACGCACAGTGTGCACTGCCTGCACGTGTCCAGTAACGTCACCCTCGAAGCGCTTGGCGGTCGTGGCGTACTGACGCGGATCGCTCCCAAAGCGCGCAACCGCTTCCTCGTGTCCGTAGTCGAGGCGGTATACCCGTGGCCATTCCGGCCATGGGTTGTCAGGCTGACGCGTGTCGGGAGGGCGTTCCAGGATCTCAAACTGTACCACGCTACGACAACCTTGTCGTAGCGCTGTAGCTACGCAATCGGTACCGGTGTCACCGCCCCCAATGACAACTACATCCTTGTTGCGAGCGCTGAGCGGGCTTTCCGATCCCGGGTCAGCGCATCCCGTGTCCAGCAGACGACGTGTGGCCTCTGTCAGGTACTCCATCGCGAAATAGATACCGCGCAGATGACGTCCTTCCACTGCCAGATCGCGGGGCTGCCTGGCGCCACCACATAACACCATGGCGTCGAATTCATTCAGCAACCGCTCGGCCGGATAGTCCTGCCCGACTTCGGTATTGGTGACGAAGATGATCCCGGAAGCGCTCATCAGGTCAATACGACGCTGTACCACCCGTTTGTCCAATTTCATGTTGGGGATGCCGTACATCAGCAAACCACCTACACGGTCCGCACGTTCGAACACGACAACAGTGTGTCCGGCACGATTGAGCTGATCCGCACACGCCAAACCGGCCGGTCCGGAGCCAATCACAGCGACACGTTTCCCCGTGCGTACGGCAGGTTGATAAGGTTTTACCCAACCCTCATCAAACGCTCGTTCCGCAATGGCGTATTCGATTTCCTTAATGGTCACAGGCAGCTCATTGATGCCAAGCACACAGGAACCTTCACACGGTGCCGGACAAACGCGCCCGGTGAACTCCGGAAAGTTATTGGTGATCAGCAAGCGTTCCAGCGCCTGTTGCCATAAGCCCCGATAAACCAGATCGTTCCATTCTGGTATAAGGTTATGGATAGGACACCCCGAAGCGACACCAGCCAGCAAAGTTCCCGTGTGACAGAAGGGGGTGCCACAATCCATACATCGTGCTGCCTGGGTTCGCAGTACTTCCTCACCTGAAGGCAGGTGGAATTCATCCCAATCCGCTATACGCTCTCCTGCTAATCGAGAGAGGGCCGCCTGACGCTCACACTCCAAAAAACCGGTTGGCTTGCCCATTTGATCCACGCTCCATCTACACCACCCTAACCCTCTCAATTTCCACCCACACGTGCACTGTCCATCTTATTGAGGTCGAACGCAATCATAAACGCCTCATTATCTGGCACACCTTGCGCTTTGACACGCTCGACTGTTTCCAGCACGCGCTTGAAATCCTTGGGCATCACTTTGACGAATCTGCCCACCATTTCCCCCCAGTTCTCCAACACACGCTGAGCTTTCTGGCTGCGGGTATATTCTGCATGCCGGGCAATCATTTGGTGCACTTGCTCGATCTCCTCAACGTCCTCTAATTTCTCCAGCCAAACCATGGATGGATTGCAGCGCCGCGGGAAGTCTCCACTTTCGTCGAGCACATAGGCAATGCCGCCCGACATGCCGGCGGCGAAATTGCGCCCTGTCTTGCCCAGCACAACCACGTGTCCGCCGGTCATATACTCGCAGCCATGGTCTCCAACGCCCTCCACAACCGCATATGCACCGCTGTTCCGGACGCAAAAGCGCTCACCGGCCACACCGCAAATATATGCTTCACCACCGGTAGCACCGTATAGTGCGACATTGCCTATAAGGATATTCTCGTCGGCAGCGAACCTGCTCCCAGCAGGCGGATAGACGATAATCTTGCCTCCGGAAAGACCTTTACCGAGATAGTCGTTGGCATCTCCTTCGAGATAGAATGTCAGGCCACGCGGGATAAAAGCACCAAAGCTCTGACCAGCTGATCCCTCAAAGTACAGCCGAATAGTATCGTCTGGGAGACCGGCACCACCGTAGCGTCGTGTCACCCGGCTGCCCAGCATTGTGCCGACGGCGCGATCAGTGTTGCGTACGGGCAACGTTGCTACGACCGGCACTCTGTGTTCCAATGCTGGTCGGCACAATTCGAGCAACACGCGGTAATCGAGCGTCTTCTCCAGCCCGTGATCCTGGCTCCTGCGACAGTATCGTCCCACTGTTGCCGGTGCATCGGGCATTTTGAGGATGGCAGACAGGTCGAGATGCTTTGCCTTCCAGTGCTGGATGTCCTCACGCACCTTCAGCCGATCGGTACGCCCCACCATTTCCTCGAGCGTGCGAAAGCCCAGCTGTGCCATCAGCTCACGCACTTCCTGTGCTATGAAGCGCATGAAGTTAACCACGTGTTGCGGGTCACCGGCAAACTTGCGGCGTAGCTCTGGATTCTGCGTAGCAATGCCGACCGGGCAGGTATCCAGATGGCAGACACGCATCATCACGCACCCCAGCGCTACCAGCGGGGCGGTGGCGAAGCCGAACTCCTCCGCACCGAGCAAGGCTGCAATGACCACGTCGCGGCCAGTCTTCAATTGTCCATCGACTTCCACTGCGATGCGGTCACGCAATCCATTCAGCAGCAGCGTCTGATGAGTCTCGGCCAGACCTAGCTCCCATGGCAGGCCAGCATGTTTAATGCTGGAACGTGGCGCAGCACCAGTGCCGCCATCGTAGCCGCTGATCAGCACCACATCGGCGCGGGCTTTGGCTACCCCGGCGGCGATGGTGCCCACCCCGACTTCCGAGACCAATTTCACGCTGATGCGAGCTTCCGGGTTGGCGCATTTCAGATCATAAATTAACTGTGCCAGGTCCTCGATGGAGTAAATATCGTGGTGCGGTGGTGGTGAGATGAGCCCAACACCGGGCGTAGAATGGCGCACCTGGGCGATCCACGGATACACTTTGTGGCCAGGCAACTGCCCTCCCTCGCCAGGTTTGGCGCCCTGAGCCATCTTAATCTGCAATTCCTGCGCGTTGACCAGATACTCGCTGGTCACACCAAAACGTGCTGAAGCTACTTGCTTAATAGCACAGTTGCGCGAGTCGCCGTTGGGATCGGGTCGGTAACGCGCTGGATCCTCGCCGCCTTCGCCCGTGTTGCTCTTGCCCCCGATGCGGTTCATAGCAATGGCCAGCGCTTCGTGTGCCTCTTTGCTGATCGAACCATAGGACATCGCGCCGGTTTTGAAACGCTTGCACAACGATTCCACTGATTCGACCTCGTCGAGTGGCACTGGCTCATTTGCGAACTTGAGCTCGAGCAGTCCACGTAACGTAGCCAGGCGTCGCGTTTGATCGTTGATCAGCTGCGCGTACTCTTTATACACTGCATAATTGCCGGTGCGACATGCCAGCTGCAGCTTATAGATCGTTTCAGGATTCCACAGGTGGTGCTCACCATCATAGCGCCATTGATAATCACCTCCCGTGTCTAACGTGAGCTCTTCAGGCGAGCGTTCTTCAAAGGCATGACGATGGCGTAATACGGCCTCCTGCGCGATAATGTTGATATCAATCCCCCCAATGCGAGATGGTGTCCAGGTGAAATAGCGATCAATGACACTCTGATCCAAGCCCACTGCCTCAAAGATTTGGGCCCCAAAGTAGCTTTGTAGGGTGGAAATGCCCATCTTGGAAGCCACCTTGACTACGCCTTTGACCAATGCTTTGACCACGTTTTTCTCCGCCTGCTCGTAATCAATGCCATCGAGCAGACCCTCGCGTATCATATCGGCTACCGTCTCGTAAAGCAGGTAGGGATTGACGGCTGAGGCACCGTATCCAACCAATGTGGCAATGTGATGCACCTCGCGAGGCTCACC
>Ga0123519_10005825_pt1 | contig 19548 bp, 16 predicted proteins | sample YelNatPaOPRAMG02_FD_87396 | JGI IMG/M metagenome (GOLD analysis project Ga0123519, IMG submission 87396) | Hot spring microbial communities from Yellowstone National Park - Yellowstone National Park OP-RAMG-02 (version 2) | ecosystem: Environmental > Aquatic > Thermal springs > Hot (42-90C) ...
ACTACTTACTATTGTAAAAAGCATGGAAAAATTTGTAAGCCAATATTTTCTATAACAAAATGGTGGGAATTTTATACAGTAGATACACTAAATCGGCTTAAAGAATTTGATAAGTTGAGAACAAATACTTTTCAGGTCTGTTTAACAGGGGATAGTAGAACAATAGATATTTATGAAGAGATTAAAAAGAAAAACGCAGTGTTTGCAGAAATGTTATTAATGCAGAAGATAAGAGGGATATTTTCAAGTCCACCTTATGTTGGACTTATTGATTATCACGAACAGCATGCGTATGCATATGAGATATTTGGACTTGAGCGGAAAGATGAGTTAGAAATATGTCCCCTATCTAAAGGTCAGGGTGAAGAGCAAAGGAAATTTTACATTAAAAGTATAGCAGAAGTACTTGTAAATTGCAAGAAATATTTTCAAGATGACTATGATGTATTTTTAGTGGCTAACGATAAATTTAATCTATATCCAAAAATCGCGGAATTATCTGGAATGAAAATTATTAATGAATTTAAACGTCCTGTTTTATGCCGAGTAGAAAAAGATAGGGATACGCCTTATGCCGAAACTATATTTCATTTAAAGGAGAGATGAAAAATGACACTTACAAAAGAACAAATAAAAAAAGTTGAAAACACTATTAGAGAAAGTCTAAGGAATAAATTTTTAACATATAAACCAGAAACGAGTAATATGCCATTTCATTACAGATTACTTGGTAAAGACCGAATGGCTCTTTATTCTTTTATTCAATCACTTAATACTACCTTTGGCACTTCTATTTTTGAACCCGTAGCTGGAACACTGGCAAGTTTAAAATTTCCTGTTGCACAAAAACAATTTGTGGTGGGTAATGCAATAAGCGAGCAAGCACAGCTTGAAATCCAACACATTATGAATGGACTCACGATAGGGAAAAGTCCGAATAAACTGGAAGAGATTGAAAGAATAAGAAAAGTAGCTACTTCAGGCAGAATAAATAAATTAAAAACTGTAAAAGTAGATTTATTTGTAAAGGATAATGATGGAGCCATACATTTATTTGACTTAAAAACAGTTAAACCTAATATCAGCAATTTCAAAGATTTTAAGAGAACACTATTAGAATGGGTAGCAGTCTATTTATTAAAATATCCAGACGCAAAAATTCATTCATATATTGCTATCCCTTATAATCCTTATGAACCAAAACCTTATGAAAGATGGACGCTAAAAGGAATGCTGGATTTAGATAATGAGTTAAAGGTGGCAGAGGAATTTTGGGATTTTTTAGGTGGAGGAGGTTCTTATTTAGAGCTACTGGATTGCTTTGAAAGAGTAGGGATAGAGTTGAGACCAGAAATGGATGAATATTTTTCGAGATTCAAATGATGTTTGAGAGGACAACCGAAGTTGTGGGACAGATGAGTGAACTCATCCAAGAATTTGAAGGAAAGACATTACGCGAATGGGAAGAATGGTACTTGAAGAGAAAGCCCGATGCAATCAGGAATGCCACAGAAAAGATATTACTGAAACTGAAAGAACTTAAAAATGCCTTAAATAAAATTAATCGGGCAACTGTTGAACAGTGGGTAAGAGATTTAGTAATCGTGAGAACCTTTGCAGGATTGAGATTTCAGGAAGCAATCTTGAAGAAAGGTGCAGAAATTAAAGGAACAAATTATAGACTCGCCGAGCCAGATGAAGAATCAAAAGGGATAGATGGTTACATCGGAGACATTCCAGTATCTATAAAGCCACATACCTATGAGGTTAAAGTATGATAAAAGGAGGTGAGAAATATGAGTAATGAACAAAAATTCTATGATGCATTAAAAGATATCTTCGTAGGTGCAAAAGTAGAAGGAGAATCTGGATATATCAATTTAATGAAGATTAAATCAAGATACTATGAGAAAGGAGTATTTCCAAAACTTGAAAAAGATGTAGAAAAAGCATTAGAGCCATTCCCTAAGTTCAGAGAAGAACTTTTTGATAAACTCTACACCTTCTTCAATCGCTATTTCTCTGAGAGTGGTTCAATCTATTTTAGATACACACCAATCCATCAGAATGTTTATGAGAAAGTATATACCGATGATAAGGATGTAATGCTCTTCTGGAAGACACATATGCTTTATTATGTGAAGACCGATAGGTTGTTTAGAAATTTGGAGGTGGAAATTGATGGTTTTAAATTCTTCTTTGATGTCTCCCAATTAGAGCATAAGAAGGCATTTGAGAAAAAAGAGATAATTTATGAGTTTAAAGAAAGAAGGAAGGACGAAGTAATTGTTTTTAATGTTTATTATTCTGAGAAGGGTAAGATAACAAAAGTTGATGGGATTTTGAGAGCGCTAAAGAATGAAGGAATAAAAATTGCAGAGGATATATTAGAGAAAGCATTCAGGGTTTTTGAAAAGCAATCAGAAGTTGATTACTTCATAAACAAAAATGCAAAGGAATTTTTGAGAGAGCAGTTTAATATCTGGCTTTATCAGTATGTTTTTTCTGGTGAGAGTGAATGGACAGAAAAAAGAATAAAGCAATTACAGGTTTTGAAAGATATCGCATTTAAAATTATTGATTTCATCTCGCAGTTTGAGGATGAACTTGTTAAAATCTGGAATAAGCCCAAGTTTGTCTTGAATTCTAATTATGTGATAACACTTGATAGGATTGTGAAGACAAATAAAGAAAAAGGATTTGAAATAATTGAAAAGATAATAAATCATCCGAACTTTGATGAGCAAATTAAAGAATGGAAGGAACTGGGAATAATTGACAAGATAGATAAAAATAGAATTATTGAGAGGAACTTAAATGGAAAGGAATTGAATAAAAAATATCAATTCTTACCCATTGATACAAAATACTTTAAGGATTTGGAACTTGAAATTTTGGGACTGTTTGATGATTTAGATAAATCTTTAGATGGCTGGCTGATAAAGAGTGAGAACTATCAGGCATTGAATACAATATTGCCGAAATTTAAAGAGAAAGTCCAGACGATTTATATTGACCCACCATTTAACAAAGAACAAGATGCGGATTATTTTTATTCTGTGAAGTATAAAGATGCTTCGTGGATAACACTACTTGAAAATAGGTTGCTGCTCGCAAAAGATATTTTAAACCCTAAAGGAAGCATTTTTGTAAGATGCGACTACAACGGCAATATGTATGTCAGGCTTTTAATGAATGAAATTTTTGGTGAGGAGAATTTTAGGAATGAGATTTCTTTAAGAAAAGTTAATTATCAAGGAACAAATGTTCCAGAACGATTTAATCCAGCTTATGATTTGCTTTATTTTTATGGAAAAAATACAAAAATCATTTTCAATATGATTTTCAAAGAGAGAGGTAGGGAAACAAGATGGGTAAATGCAGTTTCACCAAAGGAAAATAAGGATGCTAATGTCATTGAGTTAAATGGAAGAAAATTTAATGCACCAAAGGATCATCATTGGAGATTTTCTCAAACTAAATTTTATCAACTCAGTAAAGAAAAAAGGATAAGAATTTATGAAGAATATGAGTATGTTGATGTTTTTGGAAATAAACAAAGAGGATTACCTCAATATTTAGAATCAGAATTAACACCTGTAGATTCTAATTGGACAGATATAGGTAGTTATTCATTTGGTTGGAGTTTTTCAACCGAAAACTCCGAAATCCTCTTAAAGCGTGTCATAGAATCCACATCCAACGAAGGCGATTTGATTATGGACTTCTTTTTAGGCTCTGGCACAACTTGCGCAGTAGCGCATAAACTCAAAAGAAAATGGATTGGTATAGAGATGGGAGAGCATTTTTACACAGTAGTTTTACCGAGATTGAAGAAAGTTTTGGCTTATGATAAATCAGGAATTTCAAAAGAAGTGAAAGATTATCAAGGCGGAGGGTTTTTCAAATACTATGAACTTGAGCAATACGAAGACACTTTAAGAAGAGTAAAATATGAAGATTCTGATTTGTTTGATAATCCATACGAAGACCCATACAATCAATATGTTTTTATGAGAGATTTAAAGATGCTTTCTGCATTGGAGATTGATTATGAAAATAACAAGGAAAATAACAAGGTGAATGTGGATTTATCAAAACTTTATCCAAACATTGATATTCCTGAGACACTTTCTAATTTGCTTGGTAAGTGGATAAAGAGAATCACCGCTGATGAAGTAGAGTTTGAAGATGGAGAAAAAATTAACATCAAGAACTTGGATTATAAACTTATAAAACCTTTAATATGGTGGTGAAAATGGCAAGAGTATTCTTACAAGACATAATTGAAGATCTAAAGTTTGAGGATTTACCTTTTAACTGGAATTCTTTTAATTTGGAGAGTTTTTCAAAGACAAAAAGACTCTGGGATTATCAGCAGAAGGCAGTTAAAAATGCTGTGATGGCTCTTTGGAAATATTTTGAAGACTTTGTTGATTATCGAGACGGTGAAAGATTAGAAGCAAATCAAGAGAGAAAGCAAAAGCTTTTCAAATGGTATCAAGATAATGGGCTTGATGAAAATTTGGATATTAAGTTAGATAAGAGGAGAAGGAACATCTATAACCTTCTTACAGAGTATTATCCTCAAAAAGATGAGAAAATTCCATATGAGCATTTTATCAATCGTATGTGCTTTTGGATGGCAACGGGAAGTGGAAAGAGCCTTATTATTATCAAACTCATTCAAATTTTAGCACAGTTAATTGAAAGCAAGGAGATTCCACCATATGATATTTTAATCTTAACCCATAGGGATGATTTGATAGAGCAACTTAAAAGGCATGTGGATGAGTTTAACTATTTTAACTATGTCAATGAGACAAAGACAAAGATAATAAAGATAATCCTGAAAGAATTAAAAGAGTATCCGGAGGTTAAGAGACAGCGGATATTATTCGGTATTACTGTATTTTATTACAGGTCTGATAACCTGAGTGATGAACAGAAGGAGAAGATTATCAACTTCAAAAATTATGATAATGATGGAAGATGGTATATATTCTTAGATGAAGCACACAAAGGGGATAAAGAGGAATCAAAAAGACAGCATATTTATTCTATCTTATCAAGAAATGGATTTCTATTTAACTCTTCAGCAACTTTTACAGACCCAAGAGATATTATTACTTGTGCGTTTGAATTCAACCTTTCAAATTTTATAAATTCTGGATATGGAAAACATATTAGTATTTTAAAACAAGAAATAAGAGCATTTAGAGATGATGAGGATTATAGCGGTGATGAGAAGCAGAAAATAGTTTTGAAATCGTTAATTCTTTTAACTTATGTGAAAAAATTTTACGAGGATATTAAGAATATCCGATCAGATTTATATCATAAACCATTGCTTTTAACTCTTGTTAATTCTGTTAATACAGAAGATGCGGATTTGAAGCTATTTTTTAGAGAAATTGAAAAAATTGGGAAACAAGAGATTGAACAAGAAGTTTTCAAGAGTGCTCTTAATGAACTATGGGATGAGTTAAAACAAGAGCCTGAGTTTATGTTTGAAAATGGCAAGAAAATAAAGATAGACGAAGCAATTTTAAAAGGTATAACAAAAGACGACATCTTAAATTACATATATAACTCAAAATCAAGTGGAGAGATTGAGATCCTAAGAAGACAGTCCAATAAGAAGGAGTTGGCTTTTAAGTTAAAGACCTCTGATAGGCCGTTTGCATTGATAAAAATTGGTGATATATCCGGATGGCTAAAAAAAGAACTTGTGGGACGTGAAGTTCAGGAAAGATTTGAGGAAGAGAGTTATTTTGAAAATTTAAATAGGGAAGATTCCGATATTAACATTCTGATGGGCTCTCGTGGTTTTTATGAGGGTTGGGATTCTAATAGACCTAATGTGATTAATTTTATCAATATCGGTATGGGAGAGGAGGCAAAGAAGTTTATCCTTCAATCTATTGGAAGAGGAGTAAGAATTGAGCCGATAAAAAACAAAAGAAAAAGATTATTACAGATTTATAATGCAAAAGAAATAGAAGAAGATTTATTCAATAAAATAAAAGATAAGGTGTCACCAATAGAGACACTCTTTATCTTTGGGACAAACCGAAGTGCTTTAGTTACAGTAGCCCAGGAGTTGGAGAAAGAAAGAAAAAGGGAAGGAGAGACTCAACTTTCCCTATTCGAGAACTATGAGGCTCGAAAACATAAATTGTTAGTGCCAACATACAAATCAGCAGATAGTTTGAAGACCGGGGAACAAATTAAATTTGAGATCTCTAAGTTTGAGATCTCTAAGAAGGATTTTGAGATACTTAAAAGATTCAATGAGTTTATATCAGATGATAGAGTGTTATTAATGAGATATAATACAGAACCTGTGAAAATAAAACTTTTAAGAGAACGCTTGACTACTCAAGACAATTTTAAGTTTGGCGAAAAAAGTTTTAAAAATGTGGATTTACTTATTCAAAGATTTTTTGATTACCTTAGTATTATTCCGCAGAAATTTAAAGAGTTTAAAGAATTAGAGGAAGAGATAAGGCATTTTAAGAATATTAAGGTGTATCTGAAAGATATCAGTGAAATACAAAAGAAAATTGAAGCAGTCAGCCAATTCAAAGACCCATCTGTATTGAAAAGAGAATTAAAGGAAAAATTTGAGCGTAAGGAGATTACTTTAGACCAATACACAGAAGGTATCGAAAAATCTGCTCGGATGGTTAGAGAGGAAAAAGTAAAGTATCAAGGCAAACAACTGAGAATTAAGCACATTGCCAATCATTACTACCTTCCACTCATACTGTCTGATGACAAAAAGATAGACTATATTAAGCATATTATAAAGACTCCAAGCGAGGTAAAGTTCATTAATGATTTGGGAAATTATTTAGATAAAAGTGATAACAAATTTAAAGAGTTTGATTGGTGGTGGTTTAGCAAATTAGATGAAAGTTTAGATGAGGTTTATATTCCATATTATGATCCTAATGTGAATAAAATTAGCCGCTTTTGCCCAGATTTTATTTTTTGGTTAAAGAAAGGAGATAACTACTTTATAGTTTTCGTTGATCCGAAGGGAACAGAACATACAAGTGCTTACAGAAAAATTGATGGGTATAAAGTATTATTTGAGGAAGGCGGAAAAGAAAAGGTTTTTAGTCACAACGGATTCAAAGTCAGAATAAAATTGCTACTAAGACCAGAGGACATTTCAAAAGCTCTTGTTGAGTATAAACAATACTGGTTTGATAATATTGAAGACATGTTAGATGTGATAAAATGATTAACAAAAGATTTAATGGCGTCGGACACTCTGCGGTTGCTTCGCAACCTTGCCCTTCGGGGCATATAACAGCGGACATACGGCTTCGCTTCGCCCGGAACTTCAAATACGCTCGGCCGTTATATGAAATTTCGAACCCTGCGTTTAGAAGAGTTTATCAATGTAAAAACATAACTTGATATAAGAAGGATTGCGCTTGTGAAACAAACAAAGCCTCGCGGCGGAGAATTGGTTTCAACAATGAGAAAGAAATAGTAAAGCCTGCCGCTTTTTCCGTGTCTTTTAACTAATGCGTCGAAAGTAGCGCACACAAAGCGTTATAGACTTTTTCCTATTTCCCTATCTGTCTATCCATTCATCTATCTCTCTATTGTCTATCTCTGTTGTCCGTCTATCTCCATCTGTCGTATCCCATCTGTCGTGTTCATCGCCTTATTTACGCCTATGTGACTATTTAGTATTATAGTTGACCACTTTAACATAACACTTCTAACACAATGTCCAAATCGACACAATGTTACTCGATTATTTTGAGGTCAGTTCTTTACAGCCACAGGTGTTAAACGAGTTAGGGGAGTTTTTTCAAGCGTTTTTAAGGGGATAATGGGACTCTTTGTCGCATAAAAACCGTCGCAACGCGTTTTATAATTTTTATATCGTCGAGAGGATTTTTGATTCACAGAATAATCGGCTGATTGTGAAGAGAAAAACAGCGTGAAACAAGGATGACATTACAGAGAAAAAGCGTATAATAATGAATATGAATATGTGTAACACAGGAGGAGAGGCTATGAAGTGGACGGTTTTATTGATGGTTTTTAGTTCGTTCTTGGTTTTCGCGCAGGAAGAGTTTACGCCTGGAGCCGACAAGAACATAAGTTGGGAGAACATTGACAAGAAAACAGGCGGGAATTCGAACGAGGCGCTGGAGAAAGCGATTGAAAAAGCGCGGACGAAATATAAGCCTGTTCTTGTTTATTTTTTCAGCAAGAATGATGTTGAATTCTGTCGCACAATAGAAGAGGACTGGTTTAAGAAGGGGAACATAAAGACACTATCGGCGAAATTCATTTGCATTAAACTCGATTCATCGGACAAAGAAACGGAGGAATTGAGGAAGAATCTGAAGGTTGAAGACGGAGTGGCGGTGCTTCTTTTACTCGATTGTCGTCTTCAGGAGTTGGAGCGGATTGACACGCTGAAAGGTTTTGGGGACGCAGTCGAAAGGCTGAGTGAGAAGATGAAGGAAGCGGTGAAGAAGAATGATGAGTTTGCGAAGAAGTTAAAAGAGGTGGATGCGGTAGCAAACGCGGTTGAGAATGCTCAAAAACAAAAAAAGACTCGCGAATATGTGCAATATCTCGAGATTTTGGCGGGATTGAAAGCGAAGTTGGGTATAGAAGACCCGAGGATAGAAGAAGCGCGCAAGAAAATAGAAGAGTTAGAGGCTGCTGGGAAGGCGGCATTAGAAGAAGCGGAGAGACTGGTTAATGAGGCAGAGCAGTATTTCAGAGCACGAGGGACTCAGGGTTTTAGACAAGATTTAGTCAACCAAGCGCAGCAAAAGTTGAACGAAGTGGCTTCGAATTATCCTTTGGAATCGCTTAGGAAACAGATGATGGACATCTCGTATCGTTTGACAAACCTTGTTTCCGAATACAATCGTCTGAAAGCAGAGGAAGAGAAGCAGAAAAAGGGCAACAATCCGTAGAAACATAGATGGTAAATCGAAAGAGCAGCTTTTGTGTCAGATTCTGGACTCTCAATGTACGATTTTCTGATTAGCGGCGAAGAAAAGACGAGATAAGGACAGTCAGGTCAGGAGCCACGATTTTAGAGATGTAGCGAATTTTGAGAACCGTTTTATATGCTGTGACAGTTCCATCGCTTCTTATCAAGAACGGTTCGACCGATATCTCTTTTTCGAGCATTTCGAGGTTTGGTGGTGTTTGGGGCATCGCAGGAGCCACAGGAGTATCGCCATAAGAAATTTTTTCTTCATCGTAGTCGACGAAGAGTGGTTTTTGTCTGCCCCAGAACAGGACTGTAATACCGTCTTTGGTGTGAGTAGAATCGAGTCTCTTTTCGCCGCCGGAGAAGCGCAAATGCTGTTTTATCACTGCTTCATTCGCCCCTGAAATAGGGCTCTCGGTCTCATAACGGACTTTGACTATTCCTGTCTCCTTTTCACGGACGATTTCTTTTAAGAGGCTCTCTTCTGCTTGAAGGAACGGTTCGACAGCGGATTCTGCGCCGTCGCCTGCGAATGTCGCTTCGTAGACTGTTCTTTTTCTCCCTTTCTCTTCGGTCTCTTTTATTATGCGGCGGCTGAATGTGACATTAGGGGGAATCTCGACTTCGTATTCTTGGGCGATGTAATCGAATTCTGCTGTGTTGGCTTCGCTATTGACCGTTATTGAGCGTTTAAGGAAACGCATCCGCGAGCCGAGAGGAGGGATATACAAGAGGGCGTTTATATAAGGGTCTGCGCCTTTGCGGACTTTGATTTGCCCGAAGACCCGTTTTGAGAAGAGACCGACTTTGTTGAACGAGTATTCGGTTCTGACATCGCTTGTAATGATATCGCCGACGGAGTCGAAAAGACAGCCGAAGAGCTTGAAAGAAACGGAGGCTTTCGAGCGCCAATCAGAACCGTGTTCCGAGGCGAACTCGAATGTCTCGAACTCTGGACCTTCATCGAGAGATGCGTTTGTAAGAGAATCGACAAGGGTGTCGCCGCAGTAGAGGGAAACGGAGAGTGGCGCTTTACGAAGTGCCGAAAGAAGCCCATCGCGTCTTTGTTTCATCGTAGAACTATTTTCCGCTTTAAGAAGCGCCTTAATCTCCCAGACGATTTTTTCGCCTACACGCGAGCCTGCTTTATTGTGCAGGGTCTGCCAAGAAGGAGTGACATCTACAACATCGAGACTAACCGCGCTTGGACCGTCGCCGAGCTTAAGTATCAAATTTTCCATCTCGTTTCTCCCTAAACTCGCCACATCACAGAGGACACGATTAAAAAGCCAACCACTTCTCGATTAAGTTGCCCAAGATTCAGGGACCGTTTCGGAGCCCGATTCCGCAGAAGGGAGCGCCACTCCGTAGTTTTCGACGAAAAAGGTCTGGAACAATCCCTTGTCGGTTATACTCGTCGAAAATGTGAACCTGTCACCGACAGCGAACGGAAATGGAAGTTTCAAGACGATGGTATCGTCGTCAGATGTATAAGTCAGGACAACACTACCTGTCAAGCCGGAATTGTTCTGTTCAAGCAGTTGAACTGTGCCGTTACCTGTGCGTGAACCTCGACAGACGAGTTGCGTTTTTGCGGCGTCTTTATAACAAGAAACTGTTCGGGTTCCGCCATTGTCACTTAATGTAACATACAGCTTGCCATCAGGGTCTGTGTTTTCGCCTTTTTCAGCGCCATCGAATTCCCATAACGATAACTGGTCGTTCTCGTCGCCTGTTTCGGTGGTCTCGTCTTGCGCAGTGATTAACAGAGCCACACCTGCTCTTTCGGATACGAACTCGTTGCCTGTTACAGCCATACCGAGGTCGCCAAGACGAGACGAACGGACATCCCACTGCTCCGAGCCCTCAACAGTCGCATCAACACAAACAACCTCAAAGTGGTTGTCATCAAGCGCAGTCTGATAAACCTCTTTCACTTCAAGGACTCCGTTGCCTTCGTTTTCGGAATCAGAGTCGGGACCATCCAACTCGATAGTATTCCGTTTGACAGAATCGCCTGCATCTTCCATCGTTTCAGCGAGGACTTCTAAGACATCTTTTGCGGTCGTTCCGATTGCTTTTAGGTCTTTTCTAACTACACTGGCAAGATACGATGAGACGACAGCGATTGTGCGAGAGACCATCGCATCAAGCGCCTGCAAGTCATTACGATTTGCGGATGAGAAGCGGTAGAGAATCTCGCGCTCTTCGGGGCTATCGTTATAAAGAGCGGTGAGCTCTTCCATAATCGAGTCGAGGACAGATTTAAATCCGCCATCAGTGGAGATTACATTGCACTTCTTGATAGCCTTACCGATGTTCTGAAAAATGACCGTCTTATCATACGCCATATCAAGAACCTCCTACAAAAAACTTTCATAGGATGAGTCTTGTTTCCGCAGGAAGCGTCAGGATTTTATAAGACATTCGAGAACGAGCGATGCTGTTGAAGAGACTTCGCCATCTCTTTCCTTTGCGTATTCGCATTTCACCAGTTGTGTGTCGTAGTAGCCTTCAACGGACGAAAACATCGAGAGGTCGGTAGCGAATTTTTCGGCGAGAGTATCAAGCAGAGCATTTAGACGACTGTTTCGTCGGTCTTTATCGAGAGAGTCGTAACTAATTGCGATGCGGAATTTGACGACGAGAAGCGAGAGTGTATTGAAAAGCGGTTTCCGAGAGATACCTTCCTCGAAGATGACAGCGACAGGAGCGGAAGGGTCTGATGCAGCCTTGTCGCGGGCGCCGATGAATATGTTTTGCGGCGGCAGATGCCAAGAAAGTTCATCAGCGATTGCGTAGGAGAGAAGAGAGATTCTATCGGCAGAGGATACACGGAGTCTAATGAAATTGCCTGGTTCACTTTCTTCGCCGTTTTCGGTAACAGTCACAGGGTAGAAATCGTAGAGCTTGTTTGGAGAGAGGCCTGAAACTGTCAATTTGGTGTAAAGCGTGATCGGATGAGTAACCTCGGTTTGTTGCCAATCGCAAGGAAGGATGTCGGAAGAATCGCGATAGTAGATTTTAGCACCATAATGCTCACCTTGAAGGTGAGTGATTTTGAACTTGACAGATGTGCCCGATTTGTTTTCGATAGGCTTAACGCAGATTTTCGTCATAGAGAAACTCCTTAAAATCCACTCTTCTTTGAGCGAAGAATATACACATAGGAGAGTTGAAGAATCTGGGTTGGGAAATAAGAAAACGGGTTAAGTGGTGGTGGTTGTTAAGCGGCAAGATGAAGATGGCTCTCCGATTTCCGACTCTGACAAACTGTTCTGCCCGCCGCCGAAGCGGACTTTTAAGAAGGGAGCGAAGGCGGCGGCGGCGTTTATTTTCTTCTTTTATTTTCTTCAGTATATTTATATTGGGTATTCGTTTTAAACAGTCTGAGATATTTAGTTTGAGCAGGTTGCGGTATTTAGTTTGAGCAGGTAGGTGTATCTATTTTGAGCAATCATCGGTATCTATTTTGAGCATATCGAGGTGTATTCATTTTGAGACGATTGAAGTTTCCGGAGGTTTCTGTTCGTCGAAGATGGACCATACGACAAGGAGTTTTTCATAAAGAGCGGTTGAAAGGCTGACCCAGCGCAAAAGAATCTCTTCGAACAGATTAGGGAACAGAAACTTGTTGATTTTTGTCTTCTGCTTCCTGATTCGAGATTTCTAATACGGGAGTGTGTATATTCTGCACTTGAAGTAAGGGGAAACGCAACAAAAGGGGAGCGGAAGGCGATGAGAGACCATATTGACAGTAAGGTTGAACAAATAATGCTTCAAGGGGTGTGTGATTGTGATGATATAAGCGAGGTTTTAGAAGAAGACGAGGAGACGGTGAAGGAGGCGCAAGAGCGGGTATTTGAAAGGTGGCTTGAACGGATAGAAAGGAGAGACATACTTGCGGCGGGGGTAGCGGCGAAGTTGCAATTTCTTGAAAGGAGGTTATGGGCACTTTTCGGGGAGGTGGAAAAGCCTACTGAACGGCTGGGCTTACTGAAAAGCATTTTAAGTGTAATTGGACAGTTCGTAACTCTTCTTGGACTTCGCAAAGCGGTTGATGAGGATGTTCTCGCAGAGGAGAAGGCGTTTATAGAAGGCGCAGAGAGGATACTCAGGGAGATTGAGGAAGAGGAGCAAGCGGAAAAGAAAGAAGAGGAGACTTAATAGGAGGCTTATAAGATGGCAGAGAAAGAAGAGAAGCAAGCCAAACAAGAGCGAGATGGAGAGAGGGAGGAAGAGGCAGTTCAGGGAGAAGGGACGGTTCCGATGAGCGAGTTTCGGCGGCTCTATGCGGAGATGAAGAAGTGGAAGGAGAAGTATCGTGAGATGTTAGGGAAGGATGAACTGTTAAAAGAGAAAGATTCGGAGATAGAGAGATTAAAGGGGGAGCTCTATGGATTGCGTGTAAAGCGGGCTTTGATTGATGCTGCGGCGGCTAACGGTGCGGTTGATTCCGAGCAGGTCGCTTCACTTCTTTTGAAGTATGTGCAGTTAGACGAGAATTTTCAACCTGTTGTGGTTGATGATGAAGGGAGAAGAAGGTTCTTAAAGAGCGGCTCACCACTTGGGGTGGAAGGGTTGGTCAGAGAGTTTCTTGCGAAGTATCCGCACCATCGTCGGGCTCTGTCGAGAAGCGGTGCAGGAAGCGTTCAGAGCGGAATCGCAGAAGGAAAGCAGACGAGCATAGACAGGGTCCAGGGGGCGCGTTCTTTCCGCGAGTTGGAGCGGATAGTCTCCGAAGAGGCAAGAGCAAGAAGGAACAGGACGACTGACCTTGAATAGCAGTTAGGCAGTGAAAGGAGGATTAAGCAATGGCAGGAGACTATACGGTATCGAAAGGTGCGCCGCTGGAGGAGGTTGTCATAGCGGTGTACTCGAGGGCTACCGAATTAGCGTTTCAGCCGAATCTTTACTTTGCGCAATTTGCGCAGACGAAGAGGTGGGACTTGAACCGCGCACCTGTTCCAGGAGACACGGTTGTATTCACTATTTACAACAATCTGGCACCAAAGACGACGCCTTTGTCGGACGAGTATTCTGACATTGACAGAGTGCCTGTGACGGTTGCGCAAAAGTCAATCGAGTTGAAGGAATATGGCAACCTTGTGACTGTGACGAACAGGTTGCGCGTGACAGCGTTCGACAACATTGATTTGGCGGTAGCGAGGGTCGTTGGTGCGAATATGGCGAACTCGGTAGATTTAATAGCACGCCAGGCGTATGACGCGCAAGAAGGTTCAAATTATGTGACCTATGTTGGTGGTGGGACGCAGCCTTCGGACATCACATCTGACGATATTATCACTGCGGAGTACCTGCGGAAGGCGTATGTGAAACTTGAGCGCGCGAATGTGCCGAAGTTCGATGGTGGATTCTATATTGCGGTGTTGCATCCTGATGTCATTTATGATTTGAAGAGTGAGGGTTACGGCACACCGAATAATGTTGGGACATGGCGTGCGCCGAGAGAATATTGTGACCCGGAGGAGCTCTACAACGGAGAGATTGGCTCATTTGAAGGGTTCAGAATCATCTCGAGTTCGAATGCGAGGATTCAGGAAAGCGCAGGCGGTGATGGTTGTGATGTTTACACATCGTATTTTCTCGGTTATCAGGCGGTTGCTTACGCTGAAGGGCAGAAGCCTGGGTTACGGCTCACAGGTCCGATGGACAATCTTGGTCGGACTCTGAACATCGGTTGGTATGGGCTTTTCGGTTTCGGAGAATTGCGTCCTGATGCTCTTCACAAAGTATTTTCGGCTTCATCGGTTGCGTAGTCTTGTAACGCTTTGATTGAAGGGTGCGATGTGCGGGAGATGCGGGGCAGGCTGACCAGACCGAACGCTTTACGACGCCTGCCCCAAGCGCCCGCGATTTCGGAAACGGGTCTTTCAGGTAAGAAGTGGCGTTTCGACATTCGGTCGTATATCTGGGGGCAGGAATATGGGGAACTATTCGAATGATGAAAGGCTCAGGGTGATTGACAGTGAAATGTTTAACTGGCTTGGTGAAGGGAAAGATTTTCAAGAGATTCGCGATTTCGTCACGCGGCGGATGAATATTTGGATACAGAGAAGTGGTGCGTGGGCGATTTTGAAGGCGAAAGGGCTTATTACAAAAGACGGTCTTGTTGATGTAACGAAGTTGCAGAACGGTGAAGATTTGGAAGACCTCGAAAATGTTTGGGTGCGAGAGTTAGTTTATCTTGACCATTTAAACGCTGCGAAAGAGAGTGATGCGATTTTCTGGAAAGCGCGGATGATAAGAAATGAACGGCTTCAGCGGTTACGCTCACTTGTTCTTCTCGTAGACGAAGATGGAGACGGAATAGCCGATGAGATGCCAATCTCTGTGATGCCTTTTAGATGTTAAGCGTGTATATTCCGCGCAACTTCTGTCGAAGGGGACTTATCTATGAAGGCACTCTGGCAGAACAAAGACGGTGGGCAGGTCGAGGTAGAAGAATTCTGGTTTGATAGCGAGTGTGGATTCGAAAGCGGGAGCGGGGAGATGGTTCTGGTCGCCGAGAGTTTCCAAATGCTCAAACGATGTGGTGATGTAAGTTTTGTTCCATCGGAAGGTGATACTTTTAAGGATTCCCTTGTGCTCTCGGGGCTTTATGTGGACTCATACGAAAGGCTTGATGGAGAAAACGGTTCACTTTACAAGGTGAAGATTGTTGATAGGAGGTCTTGGTGGTCTTATCGGAAAGGCGATTTTAAAGCGAACATTTGCAGAGAAGATGGCTTATATGATAGGGCAAGTCTTGACGGAGGTGCGCCGTATACCTGGAGGCGTATAATCGAGGTATTGTTCAGTGCGCTTGGCGAGACCGTTGCGAACCTTAATTCGTTACCTGAATCGCCTATGCCTATCTTTGGAATAAACTGGCGGAATGTAAGGGTTATTGATGGACTCAAATGGTTGCTTTCATCCTGTGGTTTCACGGTCGCTTTGAGATACGATGGAGGGGTTCTCGTAGTTAAGGTTGGAGAGCAGTTTTCGACATCGTCTTCTGAAAATGGGTTTGTTGAAGAGAAGATTGAGAGGCAGTTTTTGAAGAAGCCTGATGTGGTCGAGTTCGTAGGCGCGCCCATACTGGTTTGGCGAAAAGAAGAACTTGAGCCGATAGCACTCGATACCGACGGAACGATAAAGTCTATTTCTGATGTTTCATATCTTCAAGGGAAGGATGTCGGTCTTGAACTTGCTTGTGATTTTGCGTCTCTTGAAGGTAATGTAACGCAGAATCTCGCTCGAGCGAGCGTTGGTCGGATGTTCAGGATGGCGAGCAAGAAGGGAATTCTGCCGATACTTATGTGCGACTATTACGGGAAAAACGCGAGACTAACAGGCAGGACTTTCATCTCTGCGAAGAAGCGTGGTTTCATCAACATTGAAGGTTTTGAGCATTCTTTCCGTATCGTCGATTCAGAAGGAGGAATAGTAAAAACAGATAGAGTTTGCGGTCACCTAACGCAAGAAGAGATAGATTGTTTACCCTGCGTTATTGATGGGGAGCCGGTGCGAGTTGAGATAGAGGCGCCGTTAATTGAGTATCCGACTTACAAACGCGATGCAGAAGGGAAAGTGGTTTTTTGGAAAAGGAGATATGGGGCTTTTCATCAGTCTCAAGGCAGGGCGGCTATACTCGTTCCGGTTCCTTGGGCGCGTGTAGTTGAGGGCAGCTCATCACAGAATCTTGAACGGTTCTACGAATCGGTCACATCGAAAATCGCAGGGGCGATACTTTCGTTGCCTGATTCTGTTGAAGTGCTCAAGCGCACATACATAGGAGCGAGAGGATTTACGCCTGACGGGAGAATCGGCAGAATCAAATGGGTCTATAAAGATGGCTTAGCCTACACTGAGACTTCGACAGGGGGGCACCTGAGCGAGCATCTTGAAACCTTATTAGAGAGTCTGTTGGGAACAGGCTACGGTTTTGAGCATTCTGACAGGGACTCGTTATTAGACTATCCGTTTTCTTTTACGAGGAGACTAAATAACGCCAACAAGGCAGGAGTTCTGCCGATTGTCAGCGAAGCCCAAGAAGAGAGTCCTTACGAGGCTCGTCTGTTTGGGCGGCTTGTTTCGTATGATGAAGAGAATTCTTTGCCTGAATTGAAAGATGTGTTACCGGTTGAAGCCCAGAATTTTTGTGTTAGGAGACATAAAACAAGCGGACTTGTTCCTGAAAATGGTGCGCAGGACGAGGTATGGGCATTGCGTCTTTTGAGTGATGACAAACACCGAATCGAAAGCGCGATGAACCGCAGCACTCCTGTTATGAGGTTATGTGACGGGAAAGAAGGGGACATAGACGATATATGGCGCGTGCGAGCAGTTCCTTCAGGTGGTGATGTTTCAGAAGGTATGGAGCAAGCAAGCTCACCGACTTATGTTCCTGTCGTCTCGTCGAATCAGGCGTACAGGCTAATGTGGTTGATAAACACTCTAATAGGAGGTGAAGGCGGATGGATTACGGATGTGCCTCCTGAGGGGCTGGGGCTTATGACGAGAGATGGTGTAAAGAGGATTGCACCTCCTCGGCACATCGGGCAGATTGGTAACATTGTCGTTCTGACCGACGATGACCTTATATGTATCACAAGTGACAGAGACGCTTTTGTTCTCGCCAACATCCGTCACGATGCGAATTTTCATCTCGACAGAGAGCACGACGGAAGAATCTATTTCACGGCTAACACCCCTGGCGTCCGTTCAGGAGGAGTAAAATACATTGGAGAGATGGTTTGTGACCCTGCTCTTGCAAACCAGAACACAGAACTGAAATTAGAAAGCGGCGAGTGGTGTCCGCAAATAAGTCTTGGAATCTCCGAGTATCTTTACAATATCTTTCCACCTTGCGATTGTGGAGGATAGTCCGATGGCAATCCATCTGGATTTGAACACTGTCCATAAATTAGTCGGCGATAATATAGAGATTAACAATAAAGATGGTTTATCTAAAATTGCGCTTAAAAGTCTTGTCCCTCTCGTCTTCGATAAAGATGTCGGTAATGTTACCGCTTACTACGATAATACTCTTGCTAAACTTATACTCACTATGGCAGGTATAGATTCTGTCTACCTCGACAATACGGACCTCCGCTTCGTCAATAACCCGCGCTTTATTCAATACCTCGCTGGATTAAAAGCGAACGGCGGAACTGAATATCTTCGTGTCATCGAACCTTCTATCTCGCCCGCAGACTTTAAATCTATAATTGAGAGCGCTTCTAATAAAGTCGTCTGGCTTACTCCTGGCACTTATATTCTGACTTATGATACAACAGGCATTAGTGGTTACTCTGTTATTACGCTTCCTCAAAACTGCATAATTGTAGCATTCGGTGCAGAAATTAAGTTTCGTTATTCTAATACTAACGGAAACTTCACACAAAGATTTGTTCGCATAAACCAAAAGGGATGTGTGATTATGGGTGGGACTTGGTGGGTTGATAGGGCAAATAGTGCTGGTGGTTCAGACCCCCTTCGGACTTTGTTTTATGTTGATAATGGTGCTGACCCACTATTCTATAAATGCAGAATCGCAAATAGTAGCGGCGCAACAGGCGTGGCTTTAAGTGGTAGCGGGACTTTTGGTTTGTTTATTGGTTGTTTATTCAAACCTGTCCAAAATAATTATACTGATTGGCAATTCCTTTCAGTCGAAAATGGGGCTTCAATAGATGTCCCCGGCTGTGTTTTTGATGGGCATTCAACAGAAGGAAATATTAGATGTTCTGCTGGTATAGTCCATTCTACTCAAAATATAAAAACTATTATTAGATGTGCTACTTTCAAACATCTTGCAGGGGGCGTTAAGATTCTATTTTTTGATTATGGCGCTGACCTATACTATGTTCATATTTCGGATTGCGACTTCGTTGAAATGAGAAATGTCTGGAGTGGTGACCTTTCTCCCATAATGCTCTGGCTTTTTAATACCAATAGAAGATTGTTTGATGTTACAATTGAAAATTGCAAATTTGAAGGCGGTAACTCATCATCTGGACAAATAGGTGTCCCTCCATACGCTTCTTATCAATACGGCTTAAAAAATCTCGTTATCCGTAATTGTGACTTCGTTGCTTCGAGTGCTTACGGCACAGCAGGTTATGCTCTTTATTTCCCGGCTTATTCCGAAGCGCCCGATACCTTTGACAGAAAAAACGAGATTGCCGAAATATCAGGTTGTAATATAAGAGGCTCTTATTATTATAAGCCACTTAATATACATCCCGACATTCTCGCAAACATCGGAAAGTTTGAGGTGAGAATATATTCGTAAGGGGGTGCGTTATGGAGATTAAAAGACAGGTTACATCAAGCATTACAAGAATCGAAATCTTTTTCGAGACTGTTGAGCGAGTTGTGTTCTATGACAGGAGTAACTTACCGTTTTACGAATGTCCTGTTACTGATGAAGTAAAAGACTTAATTAAGAGAATGTTGAGTAAAGAAGCAACAATTCAAGTTATAGAAAAACAGATTGCGGAGAAATAAAGAATGGGAACTTATAAAAACATATTGAGATATGGGGATGGCGTTTG
>Ga0123519_10005826_pt1 | contig 19540 bp, 15 predicted proteins | sample YelNatPaOPRAMG02_FD_87396 | JGI IMG/M metagenome (GOLD analysis project Ga0123519, IMG submission 87396) | Hot spring microbial communities from Yellowstone National Park - Yellowstone National Park OP-RAMG-02 (version 2) | ecosystem: Environmental > Aquatic > Thermal springs > Hot (42-90C) ...
CCCCATTTTCTATCGCCCTCAATTGTTCCAACCCCTCTTTTAATTCAAGGAAAGTCTGGGGAAAACTCACGAGGTTGAAAAGGATATTTCTCTTATATCCATAAATTCCCACATGTCGAAAAAATGTTGAATTATCCTTGGAATATGGTATAGGGCTTCGGGAGAAATAAAGAGCAAATTCATCCTTGTCCATTACAACTTTTACAGTATTGGGATTCAAAAATTCATCCCTATCATCCCATACTTCATAAATTGATGCCATTGAAATCTTCTCGCAATTGAGAACTTCAATAATTTTATCAATGAGCTCAGGTTCAATCATTGGCTCATCTCCTTGAACATTCACTATAATCTCAAAATCAAATTTTTTTGCAACTTCAGCAACCCTTTCAGTTCCAGTTTTATGGAAGGGAGATGTCATTATGCATTCACCACCGAACTCTTTAACTTTTTCAAAAATTCCACTATGATCTGTTGCTACTATTACTTTTTCTACATTTTTTGCCATTATTGCTCTTTCCCATACATGCTGAATTAGAGGTTTATCCTTTAAAAGAACAAGAGGCTTTCCAGGAAATCGAGTTGATTGATAGCGAGCTGGAATAATAACAAGCCCCTTTTTCATAAGTTTTTATCTGGCATTTTACAATTACCCTGGAAAATTGCTCCTTCTTCAATCACCAAAACTGGTGTTTCAATTTCTCCGAAAACCTTACCACTGGAATGAATGTGAACCCTCTTTTTTGCTATTATTTTGCCTCTGAAAATTCCGTTTATAAAAATACTTCCTATTTCTGCATCAGCTTCAACAACTCCTTTCTCGCCTATATGGAGTTCAGACTCAGAAAATATTTTTCCCTTTATCTGTCCATCAACCCTAAAAATGCTTGTGAATCTAAGTTCTCCATTTATCTCTGCACCCTCATCAATAAAACCAGTGAAATCGCCAGCTTCTCCTTCTTTTCTCAATTTCATTTCAATTTCCTCCTTTAATTATATTGCAAATCCTTTCAAGCTCATCCTCAGAATGAAATTTTATCAAAAGATATCCTCCTTTACCCCTTTTGACAACTTTAACCTGGGTTGAAAAAATCTTCCTCAATTCTTCTTCAAGAATTGGCATTGAATAAATTTCTCTTTTTTTCTTCTCTGTTGTCCTTTTTAAAAATCTCTCAAGTTCTCTTACAGAAAGACCTCTTTCATGAACCATTTTCGCTATTTCCTTTTGCTTTGAAGAATCATCAATAGAAAGAAGCGCCCTTGCATGCCCCATTTCAATCTTTCCCTCGGCAATCATTTCCTTCACCTCATCAGGTAACTTTAAAAGTCTAAGATAATTTGTTACTGAACTTCTGTCTTTCCCTACTTTTCTCGCAAGTTCTTCATGAGTAAGATTTGATATTTCAATTAACTTCTGATAAGCCATAGCAACCTCAATGGGGTTCAAATCCTCCCTCTGAAGGTTTTCAATCAAGGCAAGTTCCAGTTGTTTGGTGGGCTCTATATTTTTCACTACCGCTGGTATTTTTTGCAACCCGAGCCTCTGAGCTGCCCTCCATCTCCTTTCTCCAATTACAAGGGTATAACCATTTTCATCAGGAGTAACAACTACTGGCTGTACAATCCCTGCTTCCTTTATTGACTCGACAAGTTCCTGCATACTCTCTTCCGAAAAGCTTTTCCTTGGTTGAAAAGGATTTGGATGGATCAAATCAATATCAATTTCAATAAACTTTTCATCCTTTAAAAATGAAACCTCATCGGAAAGCAATGCTTTAATACCTCTACCAAGTACTTTTCTTGTCATCTTCCCAATATCTCCTTTGCAAGATTTAAATAGGCTATTGCCCCTTTTGATTTGATATCATAAAGAATTATTGGTTTACCAAAACTTGGAGCCTCACTTAGTTTTACACTTCTTGGGACAACAGTTTTAAAGACCTTCTGTCCAAATACCTCTCTTATCTCCCTTTCAACCTCATGGGAAAGGTTTGTTCTATCATCGTACATTGTGAGGAGTATCCCTTCTATTTCGAGATGAGGATTCAAGTATTTCTTTACTTCTTCAAGAGTAGTAAGAAGATCTGAAAGCCCTTCCATTGCATAATACTCACATTGCAAGGGGATTATAACTGAATTGCATGCAACAAGGGCATTGAGGGTCAAATATCCAAGGGAAGGTGGGCAATCAATAATTATGAAATCGTATTGGTTAACAATAGGAGTGAGAGCTGTGAGTAATCTTTTCTCCCTTCCTTCTTTTCCATAAAGGGAAATCTCTGCCTCAAAGAGAGAACGGGAAGAGGGGCAAACAAAAAGAAAAGGTACTTCAGTGGAAGTTATTATCTTTTCTATTGAGCTTCCATTCATTAAAACATCAAAGAGGGAGAATTCTCCATTTTCTCTTTTTAAGCCAAGCCCACTAGTTGCATTACCCTGAGGATCCATATCTACAAGTAGAACTCTTTTTTCTGCAGCAGAGAGACAGGCAGAAAGATTTATCGCAGTAGTGGTTTTCCCAACCCCTCCCTTTTGATTGGCTATAGACAATATTTTTCGCCTCATGTTTCACGTGAAACATTCAACTCTTTCTTCATATCTTTATTATTATATTTGAAAAAAAGGGAAAAGGGAAGGGAAGAAAAAAAGGTTTTTTTTGGCTATTTTTAAAAACTTTTTCTCACTACAGTTACATTGTCAAGAGCATCGACAACTTTGACAACTATATAGTTTATGTCGTTAGGAATCTCAAGACTAAATTCCTCGAGGGTACTATCACAAATACCATCTTTAGGAAAAGCAACATACCACTTCCCCCATTCGTAAGAATAGAAAACTTCCTTAATGGGGGTAATATTGTCTCTTGCAATAAAGGAAACTACCCTTTTCCCAGAAATTTCTTTAATTGAAAATCCCTCAACATTTGGAGGAGTATTATCAATAAAGAATGGAACCGAAACTTTTTCCGACTTTAAAGCCTGTTCCGGTGGATTGGAAAGAATATCTGAAGCTACCAACTTTATTCTGTATAATCCATCCTGAAAAAGGAATGTGTCTAAGGAGATAAGGTTTTCAGTGTAATCCCTTTTAATCTCTCTCCAATCCTTTTCTTTTTCCTCCTTTATAAAAACAGAATAGGATAGTTTATCCTTATTAGGATCCTCAGCCTCCCAAGAAATTGTTCTAAAACCTTTCTTATAGATCTTTTTTCCTGTAGCTTTTACCATTAGAGCCATCCCCTCGTCAATCTTTTCCTTTTCAGGCAAGCCCTTGTCCTTCTCATAACCCAATATCTCTTCCTCAAGGCTCACAGGTTTCTGAAAAGTTTCGTGGGGAGGATGAACCTTTAGGTTTTTGATTAAAGGGGGTGCATTTACCTGAAGGTAAAATAGCTCAACCCTTCTTAAAATAGGAGTCTTAAGAGGGGAGGAGGACTTGAGAAGGGCTCTAAATTGGATGTATCTTCCCTTTGGACTGAGAATATTTTCTCCGAAAGAATTTTTGTAGGGAGGAGACCAGGAGCTCCAGCTTTCATCAACAACCCTTTTATTTCCAGTTCTTGTCATGAGTTGAACGGAGGTCCCTTCAGGAAGATCTGAAAACCAAAGAATTCTCCCCCAACTTGAAATCATTTCTGCATCGATCACATCAGAAAAATATTCACCTTCCATTGTCTGGGTCGATTCTATGGCAAAAATTTTAGCTGGATTATTTGTTATGAAATAGCTATCAATTATCTCATAGATACTTTCTGAATCCTTTTGAAGCATAAGATATTTTTTTTCATTGTTATCTATAGCATAAATTCTACCTTTGGGACCTGTCCCAAAGAAAATTTTTCCCTCCTTCTTTGAGTAGCTCAAAGTATAGATAATCTCATCAGAGGAAGTCCACACCTCTTTCCCAATTCCTGTTGAATTTACTTTATAAATTCCACTCCCTTTAGCCTCTGAAACCTTAACCTCTTCCTTTGTCTCAGAAGGAACGGAAAAAGCAACAACTTCCACTGAAACTGTAGGGGTAACCGAAACAGAAGTTTCTTTTGAGGGAGTAGGCCTTTGCTCTGAGCCAGCATTACAACCAATCCATATATTACTCTCAGAATCAATAACAATATCTTTGACCTCTTTAAAAGGAGGGTCGAAAAGAACTGAAAATTTCCCCTCAGAAACCTTTATCAGAAGCCCCTCTCCCCCTGTTCCTGCAATAATTCCTTCCTTTGTCAGTAAGATTTTAAAAATATGATTCTCTGAAGATGTGAAAATATCCTTTGCAGAACCATCAGGGGAGACGCGATAAATCACACCCCTCTCACCACAAGCGACATAAAGATTCCCTTTTTCATCAAAAACCATGTCCCATATAAATTTCTCCTCAGGATCAAAGAAGACATTGGACTTTCCATCAGGAGTAATTTTATATACTTTCCCATTGGGAGATGTGGCGCAGAAAATGTTTCCTGAAGAATCCATGGCAAGGGAAAGAATATCCATCTCAGGAGCATCAAAAAGAAGAGAGGCTTTACCCTTTGAATCAATCATCCATAACTTTCCTTCATGCCCAGTTCCAAGATAAATGTTTCCCCTTGAATCTGAAAGAACTGAAAAATAAAATTCCTCAGGAGGGGATTCAATAAGTTTATCTTTTAAGGAAAGGACAATCCCTTCCTCAAAAAAGGCAGTTCCAGAAAATTTCCCCTTTAAAAACTCCTCACCTTCTTTGCTAAACTTTCCAGGAAGAGATGGAAAAGCTTGTAAAATTGGGAAAATTAAAAGAAAAATTAATATTCTTCTCATTCCTTTACTCCTTAATTTTTAATTTTACCACCTTAAACCCTTTTACAACTTTATCAATAGGATACTGATACTCCTTTAAAGTAGAACTTGTAACAGGAATTGGAGAGGATGAAACCCTTGAAGAACCAATAACTGATTTGAAAAATAAAGGAACCGATGAAAGCTCCTCACCTTTTAAGAATGAAGCTTCGTTGGGAACCCTTATTTTGAAATATATCCTATTGTTCTTTCTCAGATTGTTAAGAGCTCTTATAAGTTGTTCCATGCTTCCAGGCATAACTCCACCCCTGTAAGCCTTAACCTCAATATTATACATTGATTCTGCATCAGCAATTATCACCTCAATCTCCTCTCCTTTTCTTAGTTTTGGAATTGGGATACTTACCTCCTCAACCCTTTCCTTCCCCCTCCATGTCTTCAAAAAAACTTTCATATTAACATTTTTATCCGGCTCAACCTCGTTCCTATCAACCCAGATCCTTTCAATACTAACACTATCAAAATTCTCAAGAAGAGAAATCTTTAATTTTATGTCCTGAACCTTCACCCTTTCAAATTCATTATTTAGAAGATAGTAAACAACTGCAGTAGGAAGTATAGAAGTGTCAAGTAAAGCTGATTCCCCTGAAAAATAATCTTCAATCTTTACATTCCTTCCCCCTGAAATTGAAACCTCACCTTCCAGGGAAATTGTTATATCTCCATGAAAATTAGGCTCTTCGAGTTCATTCCCAAGAAACTCGCTAAGGAGGGAATTGTAAATGGAAAGTAAAATAAGGATGGGAGATAAGAATCTTTGATTCACAATTTCAAATTTAAGTTCCCTCTTACCTGACTTCCCCTTGTCTATCTCTATTTTTAAGGGAATCAAATTAGGGGATTCTCCAATTTTTCCATAAATTCCACTGAATCTATCCTGTATCAATCTTCCAACACTTTCACCTATAGTTGCAATTTTAAAGGAGGCTTCTTGATTTGGGACAACTGTTATTATCTCTGCCTTGGCAACAGGAAAATCAACAGGTCCAAGATTAAAGAGAGGGTGGCCAAAGGCATAAAAGGAGTCTCCATCCACATAGGACACAGTTCCTACAGCAGAAAGGTCCCAGTCACCCTTTATAAGCTGAACAGCAATGGGATCACCTTCCATGAATCTCCCCCCTGGCTTTTCTCCCTGCTCAACAGGAAGAAAAGCAAAGGAGGAAAGTCCCATCCAAGAGAAAACCGATTTTATAAGGGAAGATGAGTTTAAAAAATTCGTCAGAACAGGAGTCCCATGAAAAATATCTTTTAGAGAGGAGGAGACATTCAAAAAGCTTGCAATTTTCTCTATTTCTGAAAGGGTCAAAGTCTTTTTGAAGGGAATAAAGCTATAGGTGGAGGAAGGAGGGGATGTTGTTTTAGGAATAGAGAAAATGTCTTCTGCAGGAGTAATCCCAGCAATGGGCTCAGTTGACCAGGGGAAAGCATAGGAGATAGTTCCAAGAAATTTCCCCTCTACATAGACAGGACTTCCACTCATACCCTGTATTACATTTGTCTTCTGGATTGTATCTCCTTTTAACCTTGCAATAATCAGATTTTTCCCTGGAATTGGGTTTTTGAGAATTCCAAGAACTTCCACATCAAATTCCTCAACCTTTCTTCCTTGAAAAACTGTCTTCCCTTTCCCAATAAGCCCAGATTTTACATCCTTTAAAGGGAAAACAGGAACTCCACTGAAAAGGTTTGAAGTTAAAATAAAGGAAAAAACAAAAATTAAAAATTTTCTTCCCATATCAAATTCCTTTCAAAAAAGAATTATATTTTAATTAAACTTACCTTTCAATTAAACTCTTTTCCTCTTCAATCGAATCTTTAGGAAGAATAGCACCACCAGATATGAGCATTTTAATTGCATCCTCAACACTTATATCAAGATGAATCACCCTCTCCTGAGGTATTAGAAGATAAAAACCAGTTACAGGAGATGGAGTTGTGGGGAGAAAGATAGAATAGACTTTTTTCTCTTCCCCACCAATTCTCAAGAAAGCTTCATTGGTAACAAATCCAAGGGAGTAGTTATCACCAAAAAATTTTACAGCAACAACCCTCTTTAATCCTTTTTTATTCTCAGGAGAAAAAGAAAATATGAGCTGTTTCGCTGATGTGTAAATGGTTTTAATGAAGGGGATTTTTGAAATAAACTCATCAATTCTTCCTATAAACAACCTTCCCACAATGTTCCTAGCCATAACCCCTATCAGGAAAATTATAATTAGAGTTGAAAGGAGCCCGAGACCAGGGATGTTTCTTTTAAAAATCAATCGGAAAACTGGAGAAAGAAATCCATCCACAGCTTCAAAAAGAATTTTTAGAAGAACAACAGTAATTATAAGGGGAAGGGAAGCAAAAAGTCCTGCTAAAAAAGTTCTTTCTATCTTTCTCCAGAATTTCACTTAACTTCCTTTTTTGAACCCTTCAAAAATCTCTCAAAGAAGTCAAAAGATCTTTTAAAAACCTCAACCCAGCTTTTATGCATGAGGAAACTGTGAACCTCATCGGGTAGAACAAATAACTCAACATGAGCCTTTTTTAGCTCCCTCAATTTCTGGACAAGGATGATTGTCTGAATAAAATCAACATTTCTGTCATCATCCCCATGAACAAAAAGAACGGGAGATGTCCAGAAATTAACATCTGCAATTGGGGAGGAATCATAGGCAATTCTATATTCCTCTTCCTTTATATCCCATCCACCTCCATCCCTTCTCATAGCCCTCAAAGACCAATCATGAACTCCATGGAGATCAACTCCTGCAGAAAAAATCTCAGAATCCCTTGCAAGGGCAAGAGCAGTTAAGTATCCCCCATAAGAACCACCCCATAAACCGATCCTTTGGGGGTCAACATCATCCCGCTTCTGAAGATACTTTGCTCCTGCTACAACATCCTGGTATTCTGAAGCACCCCTTGGTCCCTGATTTGGTGCCATCCTGAATGCTCTTCCATAACCTATCCCACTTCTAAAATTAACTGAGAGAACAATATAACCCTTTGATGCAAGAAATTGATTAAAGGCATAGCAATTGTGATAGTAGGAGCTGTAATGCCAGCCAAGAAGCATCTGTCTTATTGGACCACCATGAAGATAAATAACAGCAGGAAGTTTATCTCCTTTCTTTATATTTTTTGGAAGAAATAGTTGGGCATGAATCTCAAGACCATCAGGTGCCTTATAAATAACCTGCTGGGGCTCAACAAGTTCATTTATAGGAAAATCTTTGGGAATCAAATGGCTTGCAATGAGCCACTGTTTCTTTGAAGAGATTTCTAAGACAGCAGGAGAGGCTGCCTGAAAGGCTGTTGAGCAAATAAAAATCAAAAATCTGCCTGAGGATGAAAGAACTGGACTCCATTCAATTCCTTTACCAGAGGTTATCTGCTGAATTTTCCCACCGGAAGCAGGAACTGCCCAAATATGCCTTCTATCTATATCATCCTTATTGGAATTGAAAAATATTGTTTTTCCATCAGGAGAGACCGCAACATTTTCAACTTCAAATTCACCAGGAGTTAAAGAAACAAAATTTCTTCCATCCACTAAAATAGAATAAAGATGAAGCCATCCTTCATGCTCGGAAAAGAAAACAATCCTCTCACCAGCCCATAAAAGGGGAGTGGAAGGATAATTCTGGGCAAAACCTCCTGAGGAATCAGGGCATCTCCATACTTCCAGGCATTTATCTTCTTTAAAATCATAAACCATCAGGGAAAAGGATGTTCCTCCTGCCATATAGGATCTTCTCTGTCCACCTGGGAATCGGAAAAATGCTATGTATCTTCCATCAGGAGACCAAACAGGATTTAAATCAAACTCTATGGATGGAGAAATCCATTTTATAGAATTTTCCTTCAGATCATAAACTCCTATAAAACTATGATCATCCCTGTTACTCTCAAAGGCAATTTTGCTACCATCCGGAGACCAGGAAAAACTTGAAACTCTACCTCTGGCATAAAACATAAGCTGAGACTTTTTTGAGCCATCAAGGGTTGAATAATAAATCCTTCCCTGCCTTAAAAAGGCAACAATATCTCCAGAAGGAGAAACCTCAGGATTTGAACCCTCACCAAGATTCCAGCTTTTCCCATCTTCAATACTTACAGCCCATATCTCCTGCCTTGCTCCCTTAGGATCAGAGGTTGGATTTGGAAATTCTCCCTGCCTGTTGGGTGAACCTCCAAGAACATAAACAATTACTGAACCATCAGGGGAAAAGGAAAGATGAGAGATTTCAATTCCATTATCTCTTTCATAGAGGGTTATCTGTCGAGGTTTCCACTCAGGTCCATCTGCAACCCAGATATTCCTTTTCCCCTCAATGTCAAAAACCCATGCAACCCTGTCCCTACTTTTGCAGGATATAAGTCCTGAAGGGAAAGGAGCCTTCATTATATCCTCAATTGTGAACGCCAACAAAAAGGAAATTGTAAAAAGAAAGCAAAACAATGATAAAATTATTCTCTTTAACATTTCTTGCCTCCTCAATTATTATACGAGATTTTTAGATTTTTTATTAGATATTTAAAGTTTCTTCCTGAACCTTAGAAGGCTGAAAGAAAGAACCGCAATCCCCCAGAGAAATATGAAAAAAGCTTCGTCATAGAGTTCCTTAAAACCACTCCCTTTGAGGAAAATCCCCCTTACAATTTCAAGGAAGAATTTCAATGGAACAAAATTTGTGAAAAACTTTATAATCCTGGGCATGTTTTCCACAGGAAATATGAACCCTGAGAGTAATATGGATGGGAGAAAAATAAAGAACATAGCAGTAATCATTGCCTGTTGCTGGGTCTTTGAGATTGTTGAGAGAAATATGCCAATTCCTACTGTATATAAGATATAAAAGCCTGAAAACAGATAGAGGAGAGGAATGCTCCCCTTAACAGGGACTTTGAACCAGTAAATTGCAACAATTATTATCAGTGTGATGTCAAGATAACCTATGAGAACAAAGGGTGCAATTTTACCGAGGATGAAATGTTGAGGTTTTATTGGAGTTACTATTAATTGCTCGAGAGTTCCATTTTCCCTTTCCCTAACAATAGCCATTGATGAAAGAACCCCAATTATCAAGGTTAGAAGCAGGGTTATAACTGCAGGGACCATGAAATGAGAGCCTTTCAGCTCAGGATTGTAAAGGACTCTACTCTCCAATCTAATTCCGTTAAATTTTGAAGGGAAAGATTTACTGAAACTTCTAATATAAAATTTAGTTAGGATCTGGGATGAGTAATTCATTGCAATTGTGGCAACTGTAGCATCTGTTCCATCAATTATAATCTGAACATTTACAGGATTACCAGAAGATAGCCTCCTTTCAAATCCTTTTGGTATAATCAACGCCATTGAAACCTCACCCTTCTCGATCAGCTTATCTATTTCCTTAAAGTCTCTTGAATAGCTTTTTTCTACAAAATATTCCGATGATGTAAAATCCCTTACCAGTTCTCTGCTCATAAAGGAAGAATCAAAATCAAAAATTCCAATTTTCACATTCTTAACATCAATATTTGCAACATAACCGAGAATGATAAGTTGCAAGATTGGGGCAATGAATAAAAGGGGGAACATCATTCTGTCCCTCCTTAGCTGAATCAATTCTTTGACAATAATAAATAGAATTTTCCTCATTTCAACCCCAACCTCATTCTTCTAAGAATTAGAATTAAGAGGAGAAAGGAAAAGATTAAAAGGGATAAAATTTCATATGAAAATGAGCATAGAGAGGCTCCTTTCAAAACTATATATCTGATTGATTTTATGTAATATCTCGCAGGCACAAAATAGGTAATAAACTGAATTATCTTTGGCATATTCTCAATGGGAAAAATAAAGCCTGAGAGAAGGATTGAGGGGAGAAGGGAGGTTAAGATTGCAAGGAGAAAAGCGGTTCTTTGGGTTTCAGCAATTGTTGATATTAAAAATCCCATGAGCAAAGTGCAGGAAATGTAAAGGCATGTCGAGAGAAAAAGGAGAGAGTAACTTCCCCTGATATCAATCCCGAATAAGAATTTCGAAAAAAGAATTATTATGAGCGTAGCCAATAGAGAAATAACTATGTAGGGAAGTATTTTCCCAATAGAAAATTCCAGAGAGCTCAAAGGAGTTACATAAAGTTGTTCAAGGGTTTTTCTCTCCTTTTCCCTCACAACAGAAAGGGAGGTAGATAGAACAGTTGTTATCATCAATATAAAACCAATCAAGCCAGGAATAAGGAAATTTGTTGTTTTTAACTTTTGATTGTAATAAATTCTCAGGGATACTCCGAAAAATTCTTTTTTAAGAAATTTATGATTGAAGTAATTTACATAGGCATTGAGATAGCCAAGAACAATGGTGCCTTTATTTGAGTTGGAACCGTCTATAAAACATTGTATCGATATATTCTCCATTCTTTCCATTGATCTTTTAAACCCCTCAGGAATGACAAGGAGAAAGCTTATTTCCCCTCTCTGAAGAAAGGAAAAGCCTTCTTTATAATCATAAAAATAATCTTTCAGTTTAAAATATTCTGAAACTCTCAGAGAATTTACAAAATCCCTGCTAATTTCACTTCTATCAAAATCTATTACACCAAAGGAAACATTTTTAACATCAAAGTTTAGGGCATATCCATAGAGAATCAGTAAAATTGCGGGAATGAATAGAAGAGAGAACATAAATCTCCAGTCCCTTCTCAGCTGTATGAATTCCTTTTTTGAAACAGCAAAAATTGAGCTAAGCAAGCTGAGCCTCTTTAACATTCTGCACAAAAACCTCCTCAAGAGTTGGGAGAACCTTTTCATAAGATAGAACATCAATGGCTTCCTTTTTTAACAAATCCAAAATTTTTTCTATTTCACCATATTCATTACTCAAAACTCTGATCTTATTTCCCTTTATCGAAATATTTCCCCACCCTTCTCTTTCCAACAAAGAGAAAGCTTGCATTAATTTGGAACACTCTATTTCATAAACTTCCCTCTCTCCAAGATTTTCCTTTAAACTCTGGGGTGAGCCAATAGCTACAATTCTTCCGTTATTTATAAAAGCCACTTTCTGACAGTTTTCCGCCTCCTCAACAAAATGGGTTGTAACAAAAAATGTGAGCCCTTTTCTTGAAAAGGAATAAATCATTTCCCAGAATTTTCTTCTTGAAAGGGGATCAACACCACTTGTAGGCTCATCAAGGAAAACAATTTCTGGCTCATGGATTAAAGCTAAACCAAAGGCAAGTCTTTGTTTGTAAGCCCCTGAAAGTTCTGAGGTCTTAACCTTTTCCATTCCCTCAAGACCTGCTATTTCAATTATCTTTCTCTTCCTCTTCTTTGCTCTTTCCCTTGAAATTCCATAAATTCCAGAATAGAAATTTATATTCTCTTCAACGGTTAGATCATTGTAAAGGGAAAATTTCTGGGACATATAACCAATTTTCCTCCTTATTTTTTCAGGATTTTTCCATACATCCTCTCCATCAACATATACCTTTCCTGAAGTTGGCTTTAAAATACCACAAATCATTCTTATTGTTGTTGATTTCCCAGCTCCATTGGGTCCTAAAAATCCAAAGACCTCACCCCTTGATATGGAAAAATTCACCCTATCTACCGCAACAAATTTACCAAACTTTTTTGTTAGATCTACACATTCAATTATTTCCCTCACCTTTTCTCTCCGATAAAATTGAGACAAGATAATCCTCAAGGGAGAGGGGATTGATTTGAATATCATGAATTTTTATATGGTTCTCTCCCAAAATCTTTTCAACTCTCCTTTTTGTCTCTTCTAAATTTTCTGTTATTATTTTTATCCTATCCCCTGAAATTACAATATCTTCAGAAATTTTTGATTTCAAAAAATCAAAAGCTTTTAAAGGCTCTTTTAGTGTCAAATTAAGAACCCTTCTTTTCATTTTCTTCACAAAATCAGGTTCTCCAGAATATAAAATCTCGCCATTATAAATAATAGCTATTTTGTTGCACCTCTCAGCTTCATCAATATAGGATGTGCTCAAAATAATTGTTAAACCCTTTTCCGACAATTGAAATATAATTTTCCATATCTCCATCCTTGATACAGGATCAATTCCCAAAGTTGGCTCATCAAGGATAAATATTTCTGGCTCATGGATCAAGGTGCAGGCAAGGGCAAGCTTCTTCTTCATCCCTCCCGATAGTTTCTCTGCAAGCCTTTTCCTGAAAGGGGTTAAATTTGTAAATTCTAAAATTTTCTCCCTCCTCTCCTTCCAATCTTTAATCCTATAGATTTTTCCGAAAAACTCAATGTTTTCATCAACAGTTAAGTCTTCATAAAGAGAGAATTCCTGGGAAAGATAACCAATTCTTTTCTTTATTAAATTAAAATCTTCCTTCAAATTTTTCCCAAGTATCCTTATCTCTCCCTTTTCAAAATTTAACAAACCACAGATAGTCTTTAACAGAGTTGACTTTCCAGAACCATCAGGACCAACAATTCCAAAAATGGAACCCTTTTCTATCTCAAGACTCAAATTCTTTAAAACGAGCAAATCTCCATATCTCTTTTCAAGGTTTCTTATTTCAACAGCAAACCCCATCAAAATTCTATCTTAATTTTATGAAAGCATCTGCTGGCATTCCCACTTTGAAAATACCCTCTCTGTTATCCAGTTCAATTTTAGTTTTAAATACAAGTTTTGTCCTCTCATCCTCGGTCTGAATCTGTTTAGGAGTGAATTCTGCCTCTGGAGAAATGTATACAATCTTCCCTTCAAACCTTCTTTCAGGAAATGAATCTATTCTGACCTCTACAATTCCCCCAATCTTAACGAGACCTAACTCTTTTTCAGGAATATAAACATAAAGATGAACTTTTTCAGTGTTTATTATTTTCAAAATTGGGGTTCCTGCATTCACCATCTCTCCCTTTTCCTTTAATTTTACTGAAACAATTCCATTAAGGGGTGAAAAAATCTTGCAATCCTTAATCCTATTTTCTATGGCTTCAAGACCTGCCATTGCCTCCTTAACTTTAGCTTTTGCCAGTTCAATCTCTTCCTCCCTTGCTCCCTTTCTAAGCTTTTTTAAATTTTCCTCACTCTGCTTGAACTGTGCTAAGCAAATTCATATTTGGTTCTCGCATCTTCCCATTGTTTCTCTGTTATACTCTTCTCCTCGAATAGTCTTTTTGCTCTATTCCAATCCCTTTCTGCATTCCTAAGATTAGCCTCTGCCTGTTTAAGTAACTCTTCTGCTACTCTTATATCTTCTCTTCTCGCACCTCTTTCAAGAAGTCTCAAATTTGCAAGGGCTGATTCAACCATTGCCTCAATCTGCTTCTTTTGAATCTCATAATCGGTGGAATCAATCACTGCAATCAAATCATCCTCCTTAACATTATCTCCCTCATCCACATAAATTTCCCTAATTCTTCCTGATATTTTCGAGGATACCTCTACTTCTATCCCTTCAACAAATCCAGAGAGTTTAATATAAGAATTCCTCTCTTTAGAGCAAGAAATAAATAAAAGAAGAAAAGCACCTAAAATAGCTATCCTTTTCATAAGTTAAGAATATTCATTCCAGAAAGGAGAGTCAAGTCAAAAAACTTCTCTCAAAGATTTAAAGAGACTTAAAATGGCTCAGGAAAATATTTTTTGCTTATGCTCTAACTTCTTTCAAAGGACTTGAAATTTGATTTTTTAATTAATAAAATTAGGATGGAAAATGTTGATGGAGGAGAGAAAATTTAGTGTGTAAAAGGAAAAAAATTAAGGAGGTATTATAAATGTCTACTCAAAAAACCTTAAAAGTAAAGGCAAGATTGGCAGAGCTTGTTCCCAAATGGAGAGAGGAAAGGACAAAACTTATAAAGGAACTTGGAGACAAACCCATTGACAAGGTAACAGTGGAACAAGCTCTTGGAGGTATGAGGGATGTAAAAATTCTTCCCTGTGAGACATCTTATCTTGATCCAATCGAGGGTATTCGTTTCAGAGGAATGACAATTCCAGAAGTAAGGGAGAAACTTCCAAGACCTGCTCCAGGGGATGAGCCCTATCCAACAGGTCTGTGGTACTTGCTCCTTACTGGAGAGCTCCCTACTAAGGATGATGTTCTTGAGCTTGAGGAAGAGATAAAGAAGAGGCAGGAGGTTCCTAAATATGTATTTGATGTTATCAATGCCCTTCCAAAGGACACCCATCCCATGACCCAGATCTCTATGAGTGTCCTTGCCATGCAGAGAGAATCAGTATTTGTCAAAAGGTACAATGAAGGAATGAAAAGGGAAGAGCATTGGGATGCTACCTTTGAGGACTCCCTTACCCTCCTTGCAAGGATGCCCGTTGCTGCAGCATACATTTACAGAAGGACCTACAAGGATGGAAAATTTATCCCTCCTGATCCAAACCTTGATTGGGGAGCAAATTTTGCCCACATGATGGGAATTGACAATCCAGAGTACTACAATCTAATGAGACTCTATCTAATTCTCCACTCAGACCATGAGAGTGGAAATGTCTCTGCCCACACAGGTTTCCTCGTAAATTCTGCATGGTCAGATGTCTACTATTCAATATCTGCTGCCCTTAATGGCCTCGCTGGTCCCCTCCATGGACTCGCAAACCAGGAATGCCTAAAGTGGATTCTTGACCTGATGGAGGAGTACAAAGGTGTTCCCACAAAGGAACAGGTTGAGGAATACGCATGGAAAACCCTCAATTCAGGACAGGTCATTCCAGGTTATGGACATGCTGTTTTAAGAAATGTTGATCCAAGATATACTGCCCAGAGAGAATTTGCATTGAAATATTGTCCCGATGATCCTGTTTTCAAGACAGTTTCCACAGTCTTTGAAGTAGTTCCAGAGGTTTTAAAGAAGCACGGGAAGGCAAAAAATCCATGGCCCAATGTTGATGCCCACTCCGGATGCTTACAGTATCACTACGGAGTCAAAGAATTCGATTTCTACACTGTTCTTTTCGGTGTTTCCAGAACAATGGGAATAACTGCCCAGGCTGTCTGGGCAAGAGGTGTTTACTTCCCGATTGAAAGACCCAAGTCCCTTACCCTTGCAATGATAAGGGAAGCAGCAGAAAAGGGTTTGGAAGCATAACTTAATAAAAGATTCGACAAGAAGAATGAGGGGAGGGTTTCCCTCCCCTCAATTTTTATTGGAGGAGATGATGAAAATGGGAAGAAGAAATTTTCTTAAAATAATTCCTTTTATTCTGGCTCTTGGCAAAAACTCAAAGGGAGAGATAAAAGAAAGCTCAGTTGTAGATGAGGAGGTATTCTGGAATGTTGTAAGATCTGAATTTGTCCTATCTAAAAAAGGAATTTATCTAAATTCTGGAACTCTTGGAGTTTCTCCAAGATATGTCCTTGAGGGAACAATAAGGGATATGGTTTCCCAGGAGGTATTTTTTACCGATGAAAGGGAATCCATCGAAGATCTAAAAAAATTAGCAGGAGAATTCTTAGGAGCAGAGCCTGAAGAAATAGTTCTTACAAGAAACACAACTGAGGCAATGAGTATGGTTGCTCAAGGGCTTGATCTAAAAAGTGGAGATGAAGTTTTGCTTACAAATCATGAGCATGTTGGCGGAACAGCTTGCTGGGAGGTAAAGGAGAAAAGAGAAAAAATAAAGATAAGGAGAGTAAATCTTTCATTAACTCCAGCATCAGAAGATGAGATTTTAAAGGAGATTTCAAAAGCTATTACAAAAAGAACAAAAATTATAAGCATAAGCCACATCTTGTGCACAAATGGAACTATAATTCCTGTTAAGAAGATTTGTGAGATGGCTTCTTCAAAAGGAATACTAACCTTGATTGATGGAGCCCATGCCCCTGGAATGATAAAACTTAATATAAAGGATATTGGATGCGATTTTTATGCAGGCTCTTTCCACAAATGGCTTCTTGCTCCAAAGGGAACAGGATTCCTTTACATTAGAAAAGATAGAAATCATCTCCTCCATCCAATAATTGCCAGTGAAGGGTGGAATGAGCTTTCAAAATTCTCTGATAGATTTTCCCTTGGAACAATAAACAACTCATTACTTGTTGGTCTTAAAAGAGCCTTTGAATTTCATAATAATATTGGAAGGGAAAAGATTGAGTTGAGGATAAGAGAACTCAACACTTATTTAAGACAAAAGTTGAGGGAGATTCCAAACTTAGAGATAAAATCCCCCTCTGACCCAAGGCTTTACTGTGGAATGGTTGCCTTTAAAATAAATGGGATCAATTCAGAAAATCTTTGTAAAACCCTTAGAGAAAAATGGAAGATAGAGGTAAGACATGTCCATGAGTACTCCTACAACCTTGTCAGGGTATCAACCCATATTTACAACACCTTTTCAGAAATAGACAAATTTTGCTCAGTTTTAAAGGAAATAGCAAAAGGAGTTTAGAACATTTTAAGGAAATATTTCCCCTTTCTCCTCCTTTTATTTCTTCCATTATCCCGTTTCTTCTACCTATATAAGGAAGATTTCCTTCAAAGGATTTTCATCCTAATATCAATAATTCTAATCCTTTTTATTTACCATTATATTTTCAGATCCCCGAACTATGAGAAATTAAAGAAAAAAATTGAAAGTTTTGAAAGAATAAGTTTAAGAACAATCCTTATTTTCCTTTTTCTTTTATCCCTTCTAATCTTTAATCTTTCCCTTTCCTTCTCCCTAAAAAATGGACTTTTTTATTTGGGAGATGAGCCCCATTATCTTTTAATAACCCACTCAATAATTTTCGACAGAGATGTAAATCTTAGAAATAATTATCTCAACATGGACTATAAAAAATTTTACCCTGGAGAACTTGGTTTTCATGCCCATTATGGGAAGAAAGGGGAAGATTACTGGTACTCCTTTCATCTTCCCGGGCTCTCCTTTCTTTTGATCCCTTTTTACTGGCTCTCCCTAAAATTCCCTTTTCTTATAAATTACCTTCCAAGGTCATTCATAACAATAGTAATTTCTTTTTCTGGAATTCAGCTTTTCCTTCTTCTATCCCAGTCAGGAATTTCAAGATTCAATTCATTTTTGGTCTGGTTTCTTTACTCCTTTACATCCCCAATCCTTTTTTTCTCCTTCCACATTTACCCTGAGCCAATATCCCTTGCAATTTCTTTATATCTAATAAGGAAATTCATTTTCTTAAATTTCAAAAAACTTGATTTTCTCTTTATACCTCTTTCCTTTTTCCTTTTTCCATGGCTTGGTGCAAAATACATCCTGATTGCAATACCAATAATTATTTTGGGCTTCTATTTCTCTTTCAATCAAAAAAGGTCCTTGAAAATCATTCTTCTTTCTTTTCTGTCCCTTTCAGTCTCATATTTGATCTTTCTTTATTTTCTATATCAGTGGTTTGGTAGTTTCTCCACCCTCTCCCTTTATCATGGTGTTTTAACAAAGGAGAGTGTTTCCTACATTAAAGATTTGATAATTCGGAGAATTCCTCTGACAATGAGAATAGAAACTTTATTGGGCTACTTCTACGACCAGAGGGATGGCTTGCTTTTCTACTCACCAATATATTTCTTCTCTCTCCTTGGATTTTTTGAAATGTTAAAGAGGGAGAAAAAAAAGGCAATTTCCCTGCTATTAATATCAATCCCCTTCTTGCTGAATTATTCCTTTCTCACCCACAGGGGAGGGGCAAGTCCTCAGGCAAGACCAATCCTTCCCATTTTCTTTATTTTTCCTATCTTCCTTTCATACTTCTTAGAATACGGAAAGGGAAGATTCCTTAGATTCCTCTTCTTCTCATCAGTAATAATTTCAGCAGTGATTTCCATTATCCTTTTGAAGAATCCTCCTTTCCTATACCAGCCCACAACCCATGATGTCAATGATAGAAATGGGGCTCTTTTTTTGTACCTGAGTAACTTCTGGCTTCCACTTCCATCTCTCCTCCCATCTTTTATAAAGGCAGATACCTCTTACTATCTTCCCAATTACATATGGATAGGTTTGACAGTTATCTTTATCTCTGGGTATCTATTACGACAAAAACTTAGATTAAAAATTGATTTTGAAACATTGGGAATGATTATCCTTTCAATCCTTTTCTCCCTTTATTTTGTCTTATTCCCTCGTGGATTTCTCTATGGAAGTAAAAAAGTTATTTATGACCTTAAAACAAAGGTTTCCTTCCATTCAATACCTGAGAATATTGAGATCCAGAGGGAAAGGATTTTTGTTGAAGGAAAGGGGGAGTTTAAAGTTCCTTTTACATCCTTTGAAAAAATTGAAAAAATCTCTGTTTTTTACGAAGGTATTGGGAAAATATTTTTAGGGGATAAAATGATTCCCAACAATACAATCCTTAAAAATCCTCCCTCCATCAAATTCAAAAATCGCTATTTATACCTCTTACGAATTTTTTCAGAAGGAAGAATGGTGATAAAATTCCTTCCCTCTTCAGAAAAACGGGCATAGGCATCAGTATCCCATCCATCCCTCTTCCCATTCATATAAAGCTTATAGGCAAGGGAGGCAACCATTGAGCCATTGTCAGTGCAATGCCTTGGAGAAGGAATGTAAACTTTTATCCCCCTCTCATTCATTTTCTCTGAAACCCTTCTCCTCAACTCACCATTCCTTGCAACCCCTCCACTCAAAATTAATGATTTCACTTTGTAATCCTTGAGAGCCTTTTCAATATTAGATATTATATGATCTATTATAATTTTCTGAAAACTTGCAAGGAAATCGGGAAGCTCAGGG